>Ga0041059_1001383_pt1 | contig 19257 bp, 10 predicted proteins | sample AraColnosormetaG_FD_56232 | JGI IMG/M metagenome (GOLD analysis project Ga0041059, IMG submission 56232) | Arabidopsis roots microbial communities from North Carolina, USA - Col MF nosort | ecosystem: Host-associated > Plants > Roots > Unclassified | place: USA: North Carolina | collected...
AATATATATATATATATATATATATATATATATACATACACCTAATGCTCTCTAGTAATTCCATAAATACCCACTGAAGAACTCTTGGCTATTCAATAGTTCATCGAAGTCACCGGTAAAACTTGGAAAAGTTCCGCTCCCGGACATCAAATCCGATGGTAAACCGTTACTCAAGCGGCGGCCCTCGATTGCTCCAGCCGCTTGGTGCGTACTCGTTTCCGCAACGCTCATTTCTTGAACCGCAACAGAAGATTCATCAGCGGATGGGATCATAGGATTACTTGTAGGGGAAGAAACAACTTCTTTTTCGGATTTTTTGGTTAAGGTTGGTTTGGGTTGGGAAGTTTTTGCTCGAGTCGAACCGGCTAATGAGTTTCTCCGGGTTGGTAGTTCATGATTGTGCTCATTAGTGTATGTTATGGTGAATTTCTCCGGGTTTTGAGGATTTCTTTCGACTTGTTTTCTTGCCAAACACCCTTTTGAGCTACTGCATCTGTAATAACTCCTGAAAAAAAAGAAACACCAAAATTGAAAGATTAGTAAACCGGTTATGTTTGATTAGGAGAAAGGAAGATGAGATTAAACCGGGATTGGTTAAAGACCTTGGGTATGGAGATCCTTTGATGGGTTTCTGCCCGTATTTACGCCACGCCCATGCGTCCGACAACAGATTCTCTTCTTTCACTTGCTCAACAACTCTCTTCTGTTGATTCTTCTTGCTGTCCAAATTCAAACTTATATTATTTATTTATGATCTAATTATTCAACAAGGAGCATATATATGTATATTTATACGAATTATATAACAAAACGCGTATGCGTTACTATTTATTTTACTAATGATTTATACTAGTAACTAAGACAACTTAAACCCAATTTTCTTATATGATTAATTTGATAAGAATATTTTAGAACCAAATTTCGCATTTTAAAGAACCCTCTTAAAGAACTTCAAGAATACTGACCTTTTCTTTGATTTGGATTCTGAAATTCGGATATGATCAGCTCTTGATCCGTTGGATAAAAGACAACCATGTGATCGTTGTTTCTTGTCATCTCGGAAAGGTTTTGAATCTTCAGGGAGAGAGACCGAGCTTGTGAGGATCGTTTGTGTGGAGAAAGGGTAAAAGGGTTTGTAAAGTTCACCGAGCTCATCTAAGCCACTTGTCTCCATCTCCGGTTCGTAGAAACTAGACGTCTCCATCGGTAGGCAAAACGAAGGTGAAAACGTACCGGAACTTTCGCCGGAAAACGCGTCTCCGGAGCCGGAGTAGCCTCTGACTATTGCTTCTAGGTCTCCTTCGTCCATATAAGCCACCTCACCCATATATCTCTCTCTTTTCGAGTTTTTGTTTCCTCTTTTATCTCTTTTGGTGGGTTGGTGTACAAGTACATATGACGAGAACAAGCCTTTTGGGAAACAGCGGTTTATATAAAGAAGGAAATAAGATTAGATTGTTTGTGGTTTAGGGTGTTTTCGTTTCCCATGTGAACCCGTTAAGTCATTAAACTTTTAAAATTTATTGTGTTGACTTTTGAAAAAGTCAATTCGTACCTAAATGTTTAGAAAATTTTAATAAAGTAACATTAACTTGTCAAATATCCATCTCCGACAAAATATCTCAAATTATAAATCATACACAACATTCAGGAAAGTCCATCTTACTATTAAATATTGAAAATATAACAATATGAATATATGATTATATATAACTAAAAAAAGGAATTTGACAATATGTCTTTTGGAATATATATGAAGTAGAGAGAATTTAAATATCATTGCTTTAACTAAATTAAATATTTAAAGCGGCATTTGTACATGCATATGCATGAGTATGACATATAGTAGTTTTTTTTTTAATTATCTTTTGTCGTCATGGTAATTTCTTTATTTGATCGAGGTTTTGTCACTAGTTTCATGATACTTGTATAATTATGTATGTGTTTAATGGGGCACGTAAGTCTATTAGCTTACCTTGTGTTCACGTAACGAGCCACTGAAATTAAATAAACTTATAGAATAATGCTGCAAGTATGATCTATACCGTAAGCTTCTTTTGATAAATATTTAAAAATAATTTGGGAGGGTATTAATAATACTGTATTATCACTTCATCTTAAGCCTTGTGGTAATATATATAGATTGGTCCAATAACCCCACGCCTCTATCATAGAATAGGGATGGATACCTTTAATCCCATAGCACAAAATCTTCCCAACTAAGACTAAAGAAAGATTCTCCAATATATAATATCTTCTTCTATTTTTTTGCTTTTTTTTGTAATAATGATTATTCGCTGTGTTAATATTGATATGTTAACTTCTTATGTTTGTTTTTACTTACATCTAAATGACTTTCAACTGAATAACATATTCAAAAAATATAACAAATTTTTAACTTGTTACCTCAAAACTAGTTATGTTGAACACAATCATGGCAATATTTCGACATGAAATTAAGAAAACAGAAATGATGTAACAAAGTATTGCCATCAAATAAAGTTTTTTCATTATTGGCGATGCTATCTTTCATTTATCTATCTATCAAATGGAAACCGAGATGAAATAAATACTAAATTTAATGATTTGATTATATTTAACACTATCAAACTTATTATAAGCTCATAATTTCTTTGAAGTTTATTTGATTGACTTTGCTTTGTCAAATGATCATATATATAAGTTACAGAAAATATTCGTATAATTTTGTATTATGGTCTTAAATATTTCGGTCCATAATGGTAGCCTTTTCTTTCTTTTTTAGGCGATGGAGATTAAAAGTTGGCACGGGTGATTGCAGTCCCATAAAAGGCAAAAACTTAAAGTCAACAAAACAATAATAAAAACCATTTGAGAAATAAATTATATATAAAAAAAAAATGCTAGTCAGCTTACTCTTGCAACTGGGAAGAAATTTTCATCCCCTCTTGCACCAACTTGAAAGTCTGTCTATGTCATATATTGATGATAATACACTAAATATACACACATGGATAAACTGATCAGATTAATATTTGAAATTTACAGAAAACAAAATTATTTAAACGAATACCCATTACCCAATATATACCATTTAAGAGCTATATATATGGATATGTAAATGATTCTGAAATGACCATTTCTGTTGGAAAACAAACCTTGCTAAAGTCTGCCAGATATTTTTGTATTTTTACGCGCTTATTGACTTCTGTGAGTTCGATTTGAATTATACACTAACTATCTTTGTCTTTATTAAAGATGTGAGTACTGAGTAATACCAAAATAATGAGATAGTATATATATGCATCAATACTATTTAACTATAACTAACTGTTTTTTGTCAACAAATAATCAGTTTTTACATTATTTTTTAATAATCACTTTAAATACAATATTATTAATTAAAATAACTTATGGGTTCTTGACTTCTTGTGTTTTCATTGTGTAACACTCCGTATATTTTAACACTCCAAATTTTAAATCTGGACAAAAAAAATAAGAAACTGCTCATGTTTTTGCGTTTATCTAGTTCCCAAATATAATTAGTTATATAATTTCGGATTGATTATAACTCAGTTATAGTTTCATCAGAAAAAACACTATTTTGAAACCACTTTATGATAGTTTTGATTAGAAGATGAACTTCAATCTTGGTGCTGTTATTAGATTCATACTATTTATACTTTTGTACGTACGTCGACTGTCGACATGGTATGTGAAACCATGACAACATATGAATTATACGTATATTAATAGAACGATATTGTCATATTGATGATCTCACAAGAATACAAATAGAACCGACTTCTTTGAATTCTTCTTCTAACGTGTGAAATAAGCATACGTGCGGTGTGTGTAAATACGCAGTCACATATATGTCCATCATGGACGACGCTCCATATACATAGCATTTCCAAATTCAATTACCGAGAGGTAACACCAAATAAATCATACGATATCATAAATATATATGGAAATGAATTTAGATTTGCAAGAGTGATCAAATCACAAGCAACAAATAATGAAATCTAACGATCTTATATATACGATGATATATATGATGTACAATGATGTGATTACTATATTATTAATTTCTGATAAGAATAGATTTGATTAAATATGGTATCACTTAATATATGATTACCGAAATTTTAAATAATGAATTTAATTTCAACAAGCTACATCCGAATTATATTCGTGACATCATGCGTAGGGTTCCACTTGCACTAGTTAATTTGTATATATTGTTCGTATACGTATATAAAGTTATAAACAACTCTTATATTATATGTACATGTACCGTTAAGCATGGGATCACTATATATAGATTGACCATTTCAATTTTATCTTTCTAATAATTGGTCCATATTCAACAATAAAAATAAGAACAAAAATGAAACCATGCATATACCATCTGCGGTGAAAAGTAACAAACATACACTAAAAAGAATCCGTGATAGATTAATGCTGCACTTGTTGTTGTTATGGCATCTCGTAATAAGTTAACCAAACAAGTTTTTTCCCTGTTAGTTTTATCAGTATAAAGGAATTGTGTGTTTACAACTGAATACGTTCTCATATTAATATAGGTTGGTCCCTTTAATTTTGAAATAATTTTAAGTTATAACTTCTAACCAACAATAAAAATTGAAAACATAAATTATCACAGCAACAAGGGATATCTTTATTACATCTTTTTATTTTCTTATTTTTGAAGAATTAAACAGTCATCACTAATGAATTTCCTCTGAAGTCTTAAGGCAACTCTGATCCGAAGGTACAAATAAACTGTTGAAATTCAAATTCTAATACTTTAGTATACACATATGTTGAGTAACTTGATATAATTTTGGTATTAACTTTTAATTAAAGTTAGTTCCGTACAAAGGAATGCTGTGTCGTACGTCTCGATGCACGAATTCATTTTTGTATATAACGTGGTGATAAGATGACATTATCATACTCAATATAATTTTTGGTCGACTAGAGTTATTGTTGTTTATATACAGATTATTGATTTTGATTATTCAATACTAAAGTCTAAAGCCAATAAAATTATCGTTATTCATCTTCTGTTAAATTGCTTTGGATTTGAATATTTGATGTGACATGTCTCCGTACGCGTTTTCGTGTCATTACTAATTAATGGATTATATATTTGTTAACCAAATTATTGAGGGTAAGAGAAAATAAACTATTGAAACTTTTTTTGGTTAAATAACGTACAATATACGGAAAGGATTGCATAATTACGATACTAACAGAAACTACTAATATTTAAAAATATTTGTGACCACTCAATTTAACTTTTACAACTAAATTTGCTTTAAACGATATGACCAAGAATATGAACTTACTAAACCATCATAAACTGATAAAATCGTTGGCGTTTTGATTCGACCTATACACTTATGTCGATTTCGGTTGTAAAAAGTGATTATTACAAGAAAATTTGATGTAATGGAAACTAAATGAATCATAGTGGTAGTGGCAGATGGGTTGCCAACTGGTGATGGTGAAAGCGGCAATAGATCAATGGATCAATGATATTATCATAAATATTGTTAAAATAAAATTCCTGTTTTTTGGTTAAATACATAGATTAAATGCCCAAAAAATGAAATTAATGATGTGAACAAAATGAAATGATACGATGAGTTGATATGAAGTGTATAAAACGATAACCTTTCAAAATCTGGTCCATAATCTCAAGTTCTCAATTAACCACTTGTGTGTATAGGTTGTGCCCTAAATATTGTGCCCATCCCCTATTAACAATGGCGTTTGCATGCCTAAGTTAATTGGGCTGCTTAAAGACTTTGAGAACACGGTAATATAGCCACACCAGTTGTCTGCATTGGAAGCCAAATTATCAAAAAAAATTCGCCTAAACTAACTGACTCTTCAAACTATCCAAGTGTTGTCAGAAACTTTTATTCCAATACATTGTTAAATTTTGGCATATAATATTGAAATCCTCGAGATCTCGAAAGAATGTAGTAATTTAGAGAGTTGAATCATGCTAATTATTGATAAGAAAATAATCTTAACTCCTAGTGACATATATAAATATGATTCATGAGACAGATTCACTAATGGCTTCCTCTTTCTTTGTAATGCCTCGAACTGTCCATATAAACCTATGAGTTTGCTATGCAATTGCAAGCATTTTGATCCAAAGGCCGCCAAAACGTCTTAATGTTTTCTCACACACATTCAGACGTTTTGACGGCCTCATGTGTCACATCACCAACTATATTGGTTATACAATGTTCTAAGAGATTTAGAGAATTGTGTTGAAGTGATATAAATTTAGAACTTGTTGCCAAATGAGCAAATCGAAAAATGAAGAACTATGACGAGTTTTAAAGTATTCCGGCAAAGTCTAACCACTCTTTATGACTTCTCAGTGATCTTAGCTCCTTTAGGGAAGTTAGCATGATCATAATCTCAAAATAATTGGCTAAACCTCAACCAACCGGTCCATAAAACGGATGAATCGATTTTTCGTCTCAAAGGTAACCTTGAATCTAACCAAATAAAATCAAACCAATCTCCCAAAAGCCGACATAAGAGAAGCAAAACCCAAGGATCAAACCAGGTAAAAATGAGAATTAGACAGGATAAATTAAACCGGATGATTTCCCGGTTTATTCTGTCCACTGGTTTATTTAGTTGAATTTCTTCGTCAACGTCATTCTTCTTCCTTAAACCCTAATCAAAAATCTCTTCTTCGAGCTATGGCGGCCTTTGAAGACAGAGCAGATGAAAACGATGAAATTGCCTTCAAAGATGGCAACACTGATATCTCCCAACAGCTTATGGACCGTTACGGCAAGTCCTCAGCCGCTCAGCACCGTCATCTCGTCGCCACCGCCGTCGCTATGCGCTCTATTCTCACCTCAGAGTCTCTTCCACCATCTCCTTCAGCTTTCTTCGCAGCTGCTATATCTTCTGTCGATTCTTCAACTGAAGATCCCGTGGCCGTTTCTGCTTTGCTTACTTTCCTTTCCATAGTCGTTCCTCTGGTTCCTTCAGGAGAAATTTCAGCTACTATGGCTCGAGATGCTGTGGCTGTTTTAGTAAAACCAATTGAAGAAGAAGGAACTAAACTAGGAGTTGCGAGTTTGAGAGCTGGTGTGAAGTGCATTGGGACTTTGCTTATTGGTTTCTGTGATTTGAATGATTGGGAATCTCTTCAAATTGGTTTTGCTTTACTTCTTAAATTCGCCATTGATAAACGTCCCAAGGTAGTTTCCCATTTCTTTGATTTTAGTGAAGAAGTATTATATTATAGTAACAAGGAATCGTGGTTTTTGTGTTTTTGCTTCTGTTAGGTTAGAAGATGTGCTCAAGAGTGTCTAGAGAAGTTATTTGGTTCTCTCCGATCATCTACTGTTATCAAGGAAGCTAGTAATACAGTATATGCTTTACTTAAAGAATATAAGCCTGTCTTATCTGACTTAAGCTCGACGAAGATTGAGGAAGGTTCTAAGGTTGACTCGACGTTGAAATCCGAGAATGCAGAGGCTGCTCATGTGCTAAATGTCCTCAGTGCTACAATTCCATTTCTATCTGCCAAAGTTAGTTCGAGAGTTTTTTCAGAACTTTGCGGGCTTATGGCTTCTCAGTTTTCGCCGCTGACGAGGCAAATTCTCAAAGGGATTGATACTATCTTCAAGAATTCGGAAGATAAAATTGTTGTTCCTGAGATAGAAGGACTTGTAACTACTTTGACTAGTTATTTATCTTTACACGACAAGAATCCTGCTGACACTATCGTGCATGTGACCACCCTGTTAAAGGATGCTTTGGAGAAAGCCTACTCAGTCGAACCGACATTATGTCTAAGTAAACTTCCACTAGTTTGTTCGTCATTGGCAGGTTTGTTAGTTCCCTCCCTAGCTTTCAGCATGTAGTTCTTTTCGTCTTCATTGTGGGATTCGATTTTTCAATATATCTGTCATGATGAATTCCAACTTTCCATTCATATGCTTTAGGCCTTCTGACTTCCACGGACGACATTGCATCCAAAGCGTCAACTATATTAAAAGACTTGATCAGTAGCCACATCGATAAAAAGAAACTTCTGACCGAGGGAAGCTTGTCTAATCAAGACGAGGATAACGTAACCAGTGGAGACAATATAAATGCAGCAAGATGTGTATGCTCTGTCTTTGAGAGTGTCCTAAACTCATGTGATGGAATTCCAAATGAGCACATTTTAACTGTCATAAATCTTTTGATCGAGAAACTTGGTACGTGTACTTTCACTTGGGTGCTATGTTTTGTCATCCTGAACATGTTATTTACAGAACAATTTTTTACAAGCAAACAATTTGCTTTCCAAAAAGTTAATTAAGATTGGTGTGCATAACAAACATTTTTAGCGACATATTTTAATTCTATCTCCAATTGTTTCAGGAGAGCTTTCTTATATTCTTGCAAAGAATATCATATTAAAGCTTGCCGACTTGATGAAAAATGCAATCGGAGATACTTCTAGCTCACAAGATGTAAGTTTTCAATAATTCTCCCACTTGACTTTTTCCGTAACTTTCTAGATTTGTAAATGATTGGTACGTAGGGACCTATTGTATTACAGTTATGGTACTGGTTTCTTAATTTAGAAATTTGGTTGGTTCAGAAGGTTGAAAGTTATTTTTCTGAGTGTCCCAGTGGAGACTAGTGAGTTTGATACTCAATGATGCATTCAATGATATTTCATAATTAAGAGAAAAGACATCTTGATTCTCATCATATATCTATGTTTGCAGTTTGTTAATGATATAAAGAGTCTATCTTTACTATTTGATTTATACTAAGATTGCACTTATCTGCAGCTTCAGCAATGTATTGGGTCTGCAGTGGTGGCAATGGGACCAGTAAGGCTACTGACACTTCTTCCTATCACTCTTCATGCTGAGAGTCACTCATGCACAAATGCTTGGCTAATTCCTATCTTAAGAAAATATATCATTGGAGCATCTCTTGCGTATTATGTTGACAACATTGTTCCGCTTGCAAAATCACTGATGCTTGCTTCTAAAGGAGGTACTCTTCTATTCCGACAATGAGAATTTCAATTACATTAAACGGGATAGATTATTCCTATCTTCTAGTCCTTTGGATTTTGTTTGCATATCACGGTTTTTACTATACTATTCTATTTCTGCCACTTGCTTTACATCATGCAAGAATATAATTATCACCTAGGGCACAATCAGTTGATAATTTCTCTCTCTGTCTGGCGATTTTTTCACTAACATTTATTTATTTACTTGTTCGTTAGCTAAAAAGTCAACTCACGGCAAAGAGTTGCGGGCTTGTGGTCATGAGCTTCTGAGACTGTTACCTGCCTTTTGTAACTATCCAGTTGATGTGGCCAACAAATTTGGATCGTTAGCCAAACTGATGGTTAAATTTATCAAAAAGAAATCTTTCATGCATGAAGCTGTGGCTCTTTCTCTGCAGGTGAGTTCCTTCACATTTCATTTATGCTAGGGTGAGCTGACAACTTGGCGATCTCATTGAAATTTTCCTTTTTTAGATGCTTGTAAATCAGAATAAAGGAATGCCTAAGCCCAGTACAGATATGGGAGAAGCAAAAGCCATAAGCGAAGAAGATGCAACAACAGAGCTTGAAAGAGGATTTCACTATTCGAAGAAAGCTTCAACGAAAAACATGAAAGCTTTGGCATCAAGCTCGACAGAGTTGCTTCAAACTCTTGTTGATGTTTTCACAGTTTCAGGCACAGAGATCAGTGCAGACTTTAAGGTTTATAAATTTCCTTCTTCTCTGCATTATAAACTTATATCAAATTGGTTTCAGATCCTCCATTGTCTCTGTTTTAGAGGAAAACACTTACACATACTCTAGATATTTTTTTGGCTAGGGAAATAGCATTTTTTGGTGAGTTTAATTTTTGATTGACTCCTTGTCTGCTCATAGACTGTAGAGGGTAACAACTTTAAAGCAGAAACTATTTATAAGCATGAAAAATACTCTAAATGTATTTGTTGCTCAAACTCTTGTTAGTATATTGTCAATTAATGTCGTATATGATGTAAACTTTCACCTAATAATTGAACTTTTGATAGGCTGAAGAAAACAGTATATAGCTAATGATCTTGAAATGGCAGGCTGCAATTGGATGCTTAGCTTCTACTCTGGATTCGTCAGTTAGGAAAAAGATTCTGATATCCTTGCTAAATAAGTTTGATCCTGCCGGTGAAAGCGAGACTGAGGGGCAGGTCAATCAATCGAATGATTCTGTCGATGAAGAAAAAGAAAACTGCAGTTCCACAAAGACACAGTTAAAGAGGTATAGTTCTAGTCGTTCTGTTATATTTACTTCTATTATGAAACTCATCCTCGTAAAATCTCTTGCCTGACTTGTTAAATTTCTTGAATATTATTGGATACGGTAATAGCATGAGATCCATATGTATATCTAGTTATTTCTCCTCTTCTCCTATACCTCGTATGACCTTTTTCACTGGCATTTGCTTGCAGGAGTGCTGTGCTGGATCTTGCATCTTCATTTGTTGAAGGAGCCAAGGAAGATCTTATTGAGTTGATTTATAATCTTGTTCGCCAAAGTTTTCAGGTATGTTTCTAAACTTGAGCTTAGAGAATTTTCTTATGTAGAGGCTGATACATGAGTTGTTTTCGGTTTAGGCCACCGACGAGGCTGATCTTTATGGGGCATATGATACTCTGAGCAGAGTTCTACAGGTTGGTTACCCCATCTAAGCTTGTTGCAGTTGCTCTTATACTGTTCACTGGGTGGCCCTCATGCTTATGTTCGTCGGTGCAGGAACATGGTTGGTTTTGTGCATCTCATTTTGCAGAGGTGATAGAGATGTTACTCAGCCATAAAACTCCAGAGGATGCGGCTTCTTCTAGAAGCCGATTTGCATGTCTCCACGTCCTAATGGCTCATGGAATTCAGGTTAAATATTTTACTTTTGTAACTTGATATCGGTAAATATCCATTGTTTGAGTATATCCCCATGCTCTGTTTTAGAAAATGTAATAATGTATAATTCAATCTTGCCTTATGAAGACAATTTCTGTATTTTTGATGTTTACATTTTTTTTGCAGTCAAGCACCGAGGAGGAGAATGAGAAGGCTTTCCTTATTCTGAACGAGATGATCCTGACACTTAAAGAGGTAAATATACTGTTTGCTTCGTTGCTATGTTAGTTTGTTGGTGCATAGGGAAACAATACAATTACTCAACTACTTAACATTATCTTGCCTTTGCATATACAGGGGAAAGAAGAACATAGGAAAGCAGCTTGTGATACACTGGTTATGGTGTATACCACCCTGAAAAATTCATCATCTATCACCAGTGATGAACTTTGTCCCAAATTGATTAACATGGTAAGTACATGAGATGAGCTCGCCATAACTATTTTAATCCACTTTCGTTACCGCTCAAATAACCAATTAGCATCCATGAATCTTCAGATAACGGGTTATATTTCTGGAACGTCGCCGCACATAAGGAGTGGAGCAGTGTCTGCATTATCTGCCTTGGTATACAAAGACCCTGAGATATGCCTATCGTCACCTGAGCTTCTTTCATCTGTTTTATCATTGCTTCACACTAAATCCATTGAGATTATAAAAGTAAGTCTACCTTATGCCTTTTTAATCAGACCCCAAGATGTTGTTGCTCTACTTAATATGTACTTTTGGTTTTCTCCCTAAGTTTCTCATGCGTCTTCATGTATCTCCAGGCTGTTTTAGGTTTTGTGAAAGTTTTAGTCTCAACATCGCAAGCTCAGGACTTGCACAGTCTACTGCAGAACCTCTTATACGAAATTCTCCCCTGGTCGTCTGTTTCAAGACATTATTTTAAGTCGAAGGTAAATAATGAGGATAGTGCTTGACTTTAGTTTCCAAGTGATTTCAGTTCCTCTCCTTCCTCAAAACGGGTAGTTTGCCTTACGAAAAATGTGCATATAGGTAACGATCATAGTTGAGATTATGGTAAGGAAGTGCGGCACCCGCGCAGTCCAGTTAGCCACACCAGACAAGCACAAGAGTTTCATCGAGACAGTTTTAGAGGTTCCTCTCTCTCCTCTGTAAATTTGCTTGAAGATTCGAATAGTATAAATTGAAAGAAACGTCTGCATCATTTCGCAACTTTCATCTCAATGTGCAGAACCGTTCGGGGAAATCAAAAGACAAAGAAGAGACCAATGAGTCACAGACTACATCCATCGATCCATCCAGAGGGTAAGATCCTTAAGAACATCAATTATAATCCCGAGATCAAGAACACATCCAATCAAATCACTGCTTGCTCATTATATGCATACAAAATAACAATTGGTTCTTTCTTACAGGCCGCGGAAAAGAAATTACAGAGAAGCTTCATCAGAAACTACAGCCAAACAAGATGGCAACAAATTCAAACGGCAAAAGAGAACATATCAACAACACACACCTGCTTCCGACATTAATCAAAGTAGAACAGGACCACAGCGCCCCGGTAACAGAAGCTTCGGAAAACAAAGGGAAGCTTCTGGAAACAATCACAAGTCAGGAAAAGAGACACGAAAGCCACAGAAGAACAGATTCAGGAAAGCAACATGAATCTAATCTCAGTAATAGAGTTTTGCAGTGATCATCATATACCAAAAACAGTAACATTGGTGTGTACGTATACGATTTGTAGATTATACACATCAATATTTTTGAAAGATTAGTTTTTAAGACTAAAAATCGCCAAAGAAAAGAAAAAAGAGAAAAGTTTTTGTTGTTATTGAGGATTTACAAGATTAGATTGCAGGAGCTTGCTCAAGCAGTGAAACAATCTCAATCCTGCTTCTCACCAATCTATGGAACACTTGCCTCACTTGTCTCTGCAAATCCTCCAATCCCACTTCCATTCGCCGGCAAATCTCCTCCATCTCATCCACCTTCTCCGCAACTTCCACCTCCTCTTCTTCATCTGCCGGAAACCTAAACCTCTCCGCGAATTCCATTAAAGATAACCCAATCTTCTCCATCCTCTGCATCTCCTCCATCAATCCACCACCACCACAACGCTTCTCCTTCCGTTTTATCTCTTCACCAATCCTCTCCTGAATACTCATAGCGGCGCTAGCCCAATTCTGGTGTTTTGGAAGCGGCAATGGCGCCACAAGAACACTGCTTGTCTGACAAGGAACCGCCGCCACTAGCACCCACATCACCAGAACCATAACACTGCTCATTATGTAAACCGGCATTGCCGGTCCGGAAGCTTCAGCTCCACGTGGCAGCACCAGATTGGCCACCATCGCCTGAATCTGCTTCGAAGCAGACCAATTCTTGCTGACGACTTGGCCATATAATCCTCCTCCGGTGACATTGCTACGCGTTCCAAACGACCAAGACCGTGACGTCGTCCTTCTTTGGTTACTGCAACCACTTCCTCCACTGTTTCTATCTCTCCTCTCATCAGCGTTTAAGCCAATGAGGAGACTTGTTAAAGCACGCTTAGCTCTACGAACGCTTCCGTCACATAACGGCCGTTGCTTAAGCGCCGTGACAGCTATCTCCGCAAAACGTCGGCTCTGTCTAACGGAATCAATCCCGTTAACGACGGCGTTACATAAATCTAACGCCTTTAAAATCCGATCAAGCATTTCCGGCAAAACCCTTTCTAAAGACGGCGATTTCGAGATCTGGGTCGTGCTCAACACCGCCTTGAACTCTGCTTCACAGGACATAAAAACATCTAGAAGATTCTGTAACCAAGGGATCGAGAGAATCGGATCAGACGGCTGAGAGACGGCGGAAGAGGAGGAGGAAGGAGGCGGAGATGGAGATGTGATTAAATCCGAGAAACGTTCGGCTACGTGTTTCTGGAAATACTCGAGTTCTTCGAGCTCTTGCTCGTGATTGACATCCATGGAGACGATCTGATTACGGCGGATGCTGATTCGACTCAGGAATGAGCCTTGAAATTCCGTCGCACGAGCCATTAGAGTGTAGTGTGTTGTGATATGAATCAAAAGCAACAGTGAGTGAATTTTTCCGGAGATAAAGGAGAGGTTTTTTTGAAGAATTGGGGAAAAAAGAGGTTTTGGGGATTTTAGAAGAAAGAAGGAGGAAGTGATGATATTAAGGAAGGAACCGAATTGGTGGTAAACATGTCTTGTCGGAGAGAGAGACAAGACTTGTTTTCAATGTTTTAAGTTTATTTTTAGGTTTTGTTTCTTTGGGACTCGGGAAGTGAAGAATATTCGTCTTTGGTCACTTGGCGACTTTTTCTTTCTTTTATACATCCTCATGACGTCATTTTATCTCAAAATGAAAAGAAACTTGTCAATATTTTATCTTTTTGGGACTAACAAGTCATACTATAGGCCAAAAAAAAACACTATTTCTATTTTTGAAGTTATCTGAAAACTAATTTTGCTAGGTCATATTTGCTAGGTCATAAAAAGCCAAATAAAAATATGCAGAATAGTTTCACAATGAAATAATATTCTACTTTTTCAATTAGGCTTGTGAGAGGTATCAATGAAGAAAAAGCAATGGTAGGTTAGTTTTTAAGAAGGAAAAAGAAGCATGTGAGGTTAGTATTTTCTCTCTTCATTAATTTACTCTCGTTCTATCTAATGTATATGTCACTAAAGCGGTAGATATATCATTACAACATAGTTTTATTTGGACCGAATTTAATAGGTACTTTATGTTTCACCAAACAGATCTCGTGGACATAATTTTCGCTTTCGCATGTGGCAAAGTTAGCCATGACCTTGACAAAAGTAGGAAAGAAAATTTGTTAATCTCAAGAATACTGTTATAGTGAGCAACTACTGATTAGGTTCTGGCAAAAATGATCATATATTTATAATTGGTTCTTATATGGATAGAGTTAGTGTATGATCACGTTTATGAAAAGACGTTCAAGCGCCAGAAGAAACCTGATTGATATGTAAAGAATGATGACTTAATCATCGCTTTTTTAGTAAAAGGTACTCAGACCCAGCTAGATCTCATATGGTTCGGTGACGTAGAGGAAGCGTGTATGATAAAAATAAGGATACATCACAAATTTGCTCGTATAATTTTTTTTTAAACCAAATTTTTTTTGAAGTCTCAAATCACAGAAAAGGATAAGCATTAGAAGTTAAAAAACATGAAAACTATTTGAAAAACGAAACATATAAAAATCAACTTTTGAAAACTATATATTTATTTGGGGAGAACTAATTTGTTGATGCAAAAGTAAATAGAAGTGAGAACAAACGGATCGGATACTTTGACCAAGTGACGTCTCCCTTTGTAGTTATTTGGAGTCATTTGTATTTGTATAATTTGTTTATTTTTGTTTTGAAAGTTTTTTAATTATTAACCATTTAGTTTATATCAAATATACTTGCATAGATTAACTGATCAAGTAACATATAATCTAGAAAAATGATATTGGTTATGAAAAAATGTTATACTCTGATTTTACAGATTTATTAATGAAAAATCAAGAATGTTGATAGTTTTTACAAAAATTATTTTTCGTCAGAAGTGACATCAATCAGTTAAAAAATCGATTCTTTACTAAATTACTTTACTCTGAATATCAAACTGCCCGGATAATTATAAAAGTAAAAAGACAAAATCTCAAATTTTAAAATGTAAACAGACAGAAAAAGAATTAGAGATGCCGATGCATGCGGAGAATATTATACAATTTTCAGGATATATATTTGTCAGATATCAATGTACTTTTTCTTTCAAAATCTCAAATTCAACACAAACCTATGACTCCACTGAATTTTACGAGACCATCCGATACTATGGCGAAAATGAATGCGGTCAGATAAATGGATGCGGTAATTGCGGGCATCAGGACTTTGGTCTTTCACAATCAGTTTAAAGTCATTTCTTATGGTCGGTTAAATTAACCGTTAATGACGGTTATAAAAGAACATCAAATAGTCTTATAACATTGTCGGTCCAATTTTGTATTATATTATTGTGTAATTCGTTATTTCAAAAACTTTCTTTGCATCACCTTTCTTTAACACGAGAGAGCAATGATGAGAATGCCGTGGCAATAAAGTGATCATTACCTTTTATATTTTGTAGAAATATGTAAAATAGTCAACGTATATTGTTTATATTACGCTCTACAAAGTTTATAATTATTTAAAACTTTGAAAATTGTTTTACTTATGTAAACAGTTATTTAAAGAAGCTTTTTTCTCACTAAGATCTTCGACTATACACTAACACCTCTTTCTAAATTATGGGGTTTATCAAACACTAACATTCATTTTGCATTGTTGAAAAAATAAGGTATCTTCTTATCAAAGATTTTTTTTATCTTTTAGTTTATTTAAAAATTATAAAATTAAGAGAAAAGTAGGATTAACATTATATAAAAATATTGCTGGACAATGCTAATCAATAAAGGTATAGTTGGAAATAAAAGATTTTTTTTTCCGGATATTTTTCCATCTATACTTATTACTATATTATCAATTATGACTCAATTACTCTTTTAATAGACTAAACCAAATTTTCCTCTAAGTATCCTTTTGAAATTGTCTAAAATTTGGTGTAATCTAGTAAAAAGGGTAATTTTAGACAATTATGTTAATTTAGTAATAAAGGTACAGCTGGGAAAATCTCCAAATAAATTTCTTTCATTTCCAAGTTTCCCCTTGTAAAATTAAAAGGATTTTCTTAAACTTTATATATAGAAAGATTGAAAACGAATTCTAATAGTAATTTTGACTCAAGATTCTGAATATATATCGAATAGGTACAATATATAGAAGTAGCTGTAGGTCAAGAATTTAAAAATCAGGATTAAATTCATATATATCCAAACACAAACACACGTAATTGGCTACGATAAAACCCATCATTCATTTGTTTCGGACCAATTTGCAATATCTCATAGTCACTAAGAAGAATATACAAAATGGGCTTTGTTAGACCTGTTTGCATGACAATCCTCTTTCTTTTGATTGTATTCGTTCTTTCGGCGCCGTCCTCGGCCATGGACCTTCCCGCCACATCCGGTGGTCACAACCGGAGCAACGAGGAGGTTGAGTTTATTTTCCAAATGTGGATGTCCAAGCACGGGAAGACTTATACCAATGCTCTCGGAGAGAAGGAACGGCGTTTTCAGAACTTCAAGGACAATCTCCGTTTCATCGACCAGCACAATGCAAAGAACCTCTCTTACCAGCTTGGTTTGACTCGGTTTGCAGACCTAACCGTTCAAGAGTACCGAGACCTTTTCCCTGGAAGCCCTAAACCGAAACAAAGGAATCTCAAAACCAGTCGTAGGTACGTGCCACTCGCCGGAGATCAGCTCCCAGAGTCAGTTGACTGGAGGCAAGAAGGTGCAGTGTCGGAAATTAAAGACCAAGGCACTTGCAGTGAGTACTTTTACTAGTCTTCACATTCATACCCTAATATTCGTACGGTGATTTATTTAGGTCCGAATTTTTTATTTTTTTTTCGCTTATTCAACAAATTCTTGCCTTTGTTTTTCTTAGATAAATTTAGGTTTTTTATTTCCGAATATCGAAATTTGACTTCGTGACCTAAATTAAGTTTGTTATTCCCTTTAGAATGCCTTTATATGTAGTATAGTAGAGTTTCATACTTATTTTTTGGCGTGCTAGTTACTTTTGTTAAATTATTTGATATTTTTAGTATCTTTTCGGTAATTTTCTTTTTTTATATATATATTTTTCTTTTAAAATTTTTTGTTTTGTTTGAAGAATTAGCAAAACATTTTAACTACTTTATGCAACTACGTACATGCCTTTGAAACAATCAGATTTTTTTTTTATATTAAGAATTTTGAAAGGCATCACGATTAGTACTTTAATATCTTTTTTTTTTGTATATTAATTTAAATAAAAGACAGCTGCTGGGCGTTCTCCACAGTGGCAGCAGTAGAGGGATTAAACAAGATTGTGACAGGAGAGTTAATCTCATTGTCCGAGCAAGAATTGGTCGACTGCAACCTAGTCAACAACGGTTGTTATGGATCAGGACTAATGGACACAGCTTTCCAGTTCCTTATCAATAACAATGGTCTTGATTCCGAAAAAGATTATCCATACCAGGGCACTCAAGGCTCCTGTAACCGCAAACAGGTTCACCTATTAGTGCTGCCGTAATTAAACACTCACATATATGTGCATATATTTATAAGTAGCTAATTTCAATTTTTGTTTTTGGTACGTTGGTCGCAGTCTACCTCAAACAAGGTCATCACGATTGATAGCTACGAGGATGTGCCAGCGAATGATGAGATTTCCTTACAAAAGGCGGTTGCTCACCAGCCCGTGAGTGTTGGCGTTGACAAAAAATCCCAAGAATTTATGCTCTATCGATCGGTATCTATCATACCTTATAAAATTCATTTTTTTGTTGCATCCAAGTATATACAATTAATAAACTCATATGGTCTATGTTTACATGATTGATGTCATTAAGTGTATATATAATGGACCATGCGGAACAAATCTTGACCATGCACTTGTTATCGTCGGGTACGGTAGTGAGAACGGTCAGGACTATTGGATCGTGAGAAACTCATGGGGAACGACTTGGGGAGATGCTGGCTACATTAAGATTGCTCGTAACTTTGAAGATCCAAAAGGTCTCTGTGGAATTGCGATGCTTGCTTCATATCCTATTAAGAATTCGGCTTCCAATGCATGAGAGTTATCATGTGTTTGTTTCAGTATGTCTAAAGGAATCTGCCCTAGTACTTTGAAAAGAGACTGTTATGAGTGTCTGGATTTTTAAGATGTTTTAGGCTTTTAGCCATGGTTGCTGACTCAATAAAATGTTTCTACGTTCGCTTTATTCAAATTTAATGTGAAAACGTATCGTATTATGTGTATGACTTGGAATTTTAGTTTTTTTTTTTAGGGCCATTAGGGTTTTACTCGCGTCTCGACTACATGATATTTCAAGGATATGACAAAAGAATTCAAAAATTTGTAACTGGTGTCAGTTGATGGAATTTTGGTAGTGTTTTTCCAACAAAATGTCGAAAATATTTGATTTTTTTTAGACAAGTTTTACAGGATTTTTTCTGTTGTCAACTACATACTAATTAGAACTCAACTCTCTATGATATTGGTAGCCCAATATATTTAAGAGTTTACAAACAAATCTTAAAATTAAAATTTTGTTGAAATGTGCTAAGCATTCGATTTTCATATGACAAAAACGAGAAATAATATACAACGAGGAAAGAAAAACGAGAAAGCAGTTTTTTTTTTTTTTT
>Ga0041059_1001384_pt1 | contig 19253 bp, 19 predicted proteins | sample AraColnosormetaG_FD_56232 | JGI IMG/M metagenome (GOLD analysis project Ga0041059, IMG submission 56232) | Arabidopsis roots microbial communities from North Carolina, USA - Col MF nosort | ecosystem: Host-associated > Plants > Roots > Unclassified | place: USA: North Carolina | collected...
AAAAAAAAAAAAAAAAAAAGAATTATTGAAATTGTGAGATATCTTGCAAAGCATAATTTGGCATTTTGTGGAACAAATGAGAAATTATATCAAAATAGTAATGACAATTTTTTAGGATTAGTAGAGATGTTAGCAAAATTTGATCCCGTGATGAAAGAGCATGTTTTTCGAGTTACAAGTGGAACTATTCATAATCACGACCTTAGTAATAATATTCAAAACAAATTGATTCTTTTGATTGCTTCAAAAATAAAATAAAAATTTCTTATGAGGGTGAAAGAAGCGAAATATTTTTCTATAATTTTGGATTGCACTCCCGATGCTAATCATCAAGAGCAAATGTCAATAATTCTAAGGTGTGTACATTTTTCTTCAAATTCTTTTAAAGTAGAAGAGTACTTTGTTAAATTTTTGAAAGTAGATGACACTACGGGCTACAGACTTTTCGAAGTGTTAAAAGAAGTATTACAATCCTTAGATCTAGATATAGATAATGTGAGAGGTCAAGGTTATGATAATGGATTTAACATGAAAAGATGCAAACAAGGTGTACAAAAAAGGCTCTTGGATATAAATCCAAAAGCATTTTATACACCATGTGCTTGTCATAGTCTTAATTTAGTTTTATGTGATATTGGAAATAGTTCTATAAAGGTAAAAGATTTTTTGGAGTTGTGCAACGCTTATATTCTTTGTTTGCTAATTCAATAAAGAGGTGAGATATTTTGAGAAAGAATTTGAAAAATTTATGCTTAAACAATTATCAATGACACGATGGGAAAGTCGTGTTGAAAGTATTAAAGCAATAAGACATAAGAGAGGCTTTGCTTGAAGTGACCGAAAGTGATAATGATCCAATGATTCAAAATGAAGCGAAATCTTTATCAATGAATGAGCTTAAAAGTTTTGAATTTTTTATTATCGACTATTATTTGGTTTGATATATTGCATATTGTGAACATTGTTAGTAAGAAGTTACAATAACAAAATATACATATTGATGTGGCAATGAAAGAGATTAGTGGATTAATTTCTTATTTTAAAATATTTAGAGAAAATGGATTTGTTGATGCTATGGAAAAAAACTAAGGAAATTGCTATTGAAATTGATATTGAACCTATATTTATTCAGAACAGAGTTATACGTAGGAAAAGACAATTTGATGTATTTATTAGTAATAAAACAATATTATCCGCTGAAGAAACGTTTAGGATTAACTATTTCTTACATATCTAGATCATGCTATTAGTTCATTTGATAAAAGGTTTGAGCAATATCAAGCATATGAACATATGTTTGGTTTTTTGTTTGATTCTAATAGATTGAAATTAAATGTGTGAAGATGTAGATTTAAAGTCTCATTGTAGTGTTTTAGAAAAAAGTTTGAGAAGTGGTTATATACTAGACATCGATGGAGATGATTTATTTCTTGAACTAAAATTTCTTAAGGAGCTTTTGCCAAATGAAAATATGGAAGCAAGTGATGTATTAAATTAAATTGTACAATTTGATAGTTTTCCATATACTATGATTGCATATAGAATTTTACTAACGGTTCCAATTACCGTTGCTTTTGCAGAAAGGAGTTTTTCTAAACTCAAGCTATTAAAGTCATATCTAAGGACATCTATGTCACAAGGGAGATTGAATGGATTAGCTTTGATGGCAATCGAGAATGGGTTTTTGGAAGAACTAGATGTAGAAAGTTTAGCTGATGATTTTGCTTCTGATCATTCAAATAGAACGACATTATTCACTTAGCCGTATATTACTTTCTTTCATCCGACTATTTTGTAAAAAGTATGATTTATTTTGTTACCGCAACGAGTTGCGTTGACGCGCAAGCCGGGTTTGAAAAAAACATTGTATATTTATTAAGGTACAAAAGCGCACTTTGTAAATTGTTTCAGTTGAAAAATGCCATTTCTCCATTTTTGTGGTCAATGTGTTCAATGCTTGCTTGCTTTTAATTAGGTAACGAATTAAGATTTGCCATTGACTGGTAACTCTACAAACAACAACTATAACTTAATACAAACTAAGGCTTAACTTTACCGTATATAGGCAAAATTATAATCGCAACTTAAGCCACACAATTTCCAATCTTTATTGTCTTTCATCCTCTTTTTTAAAAGTCCCAAAAACTCTCTGTTCACTCTTAATGAATCCATATACTAACTTTGTCGGCTTCATTTGTCGGCTTCATGGATATTTTAGCCAGTCAACAAGAAACCCCCATCATTCATGAGAGTATTTCACCAAGTCTTGGAATTAGTGAATCTGACGTCCGTATCTTCAGCATACAAAGAACATGGACCAAGTGGTCAGTGAAAGACAGTGTTGTGCTAATCTTTGTGTGGCTAAACACAAGCAATGATGCCATTGTTGGTAATAAGCAACGACCAAATGCCTTATGAAGCATTGCAGCTTATTTTGCATATAGTCCCTCACTTGGTAGTCTGAAAAAGAGAGAAACACTATAAACAAAAGTGGGAAAAGATCAACAAGAGTGTATGCAAGTTTGTGGGATCCCATGAGTTTGCAACAACTCATATGTGGAATAAATGATAATGATCTGATGAAGTAGCCCATCAAATTTACGAGAATGATTACAATGAGAAGTTCACCATGGAGCATGCTTAAAGATAGTTAAGGCATGATTGGAAGTGGTGTGCATCACAGTCAACTAAAGAGACTGGAATGTATAAGAAGAATGGCTGACGATGGTCCTGCACATTCTTCAAGCTCTACTCCAGTAAGCCATGGAGAGGCTGAAGCTTCCCAAGCTTGTCCACCTGGTGTGAAGGCTGCCAAGGGTAAAAGCAAAAGGAATGCTAACAATTCACCAAATGTGGAAGAAGAAGGGAAGGCTCTGGAAAGGTTTCAAAGATAAGCTGAGCGACAAGAAATTGCTTGACAGTCTTCTAGCAAAACAAGAGACTCTTAGTGAAATAGAAACATGATTGAAGACCAAGCTAATTAGAAACATGTTATCAAGCTAGTTTGTTTTTGAGTTTTTTTATTCCTTGTATTTTCAATTTATTGTAGACGGCAAGTTTCTAATCTTTCCAAAGTAAGTTACTTTGTATTTTTGTTTTGATTATTCGATAGCGATGATGAGTTTATGATTCTAGCAATTTATCCAATGTTATGTACCAGTTGTTTGGTGTCTTTCTGTTTCCGTGTAATGAGTTTGACTAGAATAGTTCAAGTCATATTTTGGTTTTATATACAGATGTGTTTGTATCTTTATGTAAGTTAATGAAATATATGAAGGACATGTTCATGTGAAAAGAATCAGGCAAGTTGAAGTAGAGGAAAAGAAAAAGAAAAAAAGGATGGCAAGTCTTTTCTTGGATCACTATCTTATACTTAGACCAGAGCACAAATTCTTGCTTTTATTGTACACCATATATCTTTGATGCTTTGTGTAGGTTGATTAAAAGCAATCAGACAAAGACAAGAGTACATGGAGACATGGTTAAAGTTCACAAGTTGAGGAACAATGACTAGAGTACATGGATACCACATATTTTTATGCTTTGCTTATACACCACACACATTGGTAAGCCTGTAAAGAATCCGGATATCCGGTTTTTTGGAGTATATGGATCAGTAATTTAATATCAGGATCCGCCAATACCGGATATCTGGATTTCGGTTATTCGTGGAAAAACCGAATATTCGCGGATATTTGAATCTGAATCCATATTATAAGTTAAAAGTCTTATAGTTTTTCTGAAAAGTTAGATAAAAGTAGCAAAATGTTGACCAAACATCACAAGTATCACAAAAACATCAAAGAACTAACAAAAAGTTTGATAAAAATAGCAAAAGATCAAGTGATGCATGCATCTTCGTATCTCCATGTCCTTTATTCTTCTTCATATTCTCCTTATAATCTCGAGAAGAAAGACATTTGAAATATGAATTTCAAATGAAATGAAATAGAAAGAAACTAAGAAATATGATCAGACTTTCAAAACTAATACGATGAGACTAATGGTTTGATATGCTTACAAGATGAGAAATATGTTAATTTCTATGAGAAATACTTGTTTAAGGACTGAATATTTAGAGTCTTCACCTCTGTATAAGATAAAAACCAGTCAAAATCATTAATTCATTAGTACTTTAAAAGTTCTTTATATACTAGATCATGACTTGCACGTACGTGCGAGATTTCCTATTTTACGAAATTTGTTGGATAAAATAAATTAAAAAGATTTTTGTATAATGTTGTAATTAACAAATAATTATCTGTTTTCTGGTGTATTAGATAATTGTATACATTTCCTAAAATTAAAAAATTAAGGGAAAATTATAATTAATAGACTTTGGTATACAAATTTGTTTTTTGTTTGATTCATTATAAATTTTGAATAGAAAGAAAATGTTATATACATTATTTTTGGTAAACGATAAATAATTTAGACAGTTGAAGAATATTGGTGTATAATAATCATTATAATATTATTTATGATTGTTTATAGAATATGTGATAAAATACTATATAAAAAATATTTGGTAAGTCACTAAAAAGCTAAACCCAATAAATAATTTAGGAGCGCATTAGAGAATCATATGAAAATTCTATATTGGGCTGAACCCCACAACATTGTCTTCATCCATTCACATATTGAATGATTTTTTTTATTTATTTAATGAAAAGATAAATGCTTTTTTCTTCCGTACATATAATTTTAGAAGAGATCTTGTCTTTTCTCCGTCTCTAAACATACACCCAAAAAAAACTCAAATGGTTGTTCGTAATCATTCATAAAATTTTCTAATAGTCAACATACTATGTCTCTATTTATCATCTGTTCATCACTAAACCAGAATTCTACAAAGAGATAAGGTTATTATTGATTCAGATTTAGACTTTAGTTTTTCCAAATGTTTCGATTGAAATTCCAATCTTTGAAATTGTTTCTTTGACCTTAGCTCTTATATGGGTAAATATTGCTAATTCTATTATTAAATTATGTATCATCAACAAATCCCAAATCGTGAGAGGTCATTTTTAGATTGGTTAGTTTAAACCAATCGCTTGTCAGAAATGTACAATGAACCGAGTTAATATATGTATTGAAATTGGAGAGCGTATAGATTTAAACGGTTAATTTTGTTACATGAGAAGCGTTATAATTAAGTTTGTTTCCATATATATATTTCATTGTATTTTTAACTATCAATCTGAAGTTGATTTCGAGAAGTTTGAAATCGTTACCTTGAATTCTATAAAGATGAACAATCAATCTCGTGTGTACAGAGTTTTGTTTGAAACCCCTAAATTTAGTATATTTTGTTACATGAGAAGAGTTAATTATGTATTGGTGATTGTGCTGATTTGTAGGAGGTAAATTGACGTATCATATCACTAAGAAGAGACCTAGTGGACCTATTTGTCTAGTTATTTTCAAGAGTAAGTAATATTCTGAGTCATACCCTCTCTGATTTGATTTGGTACAATCTAAAGCTGTCTACTTTGTTTGATTTTGGATTGACCCATGTTAATTGTAGTGAGGTTATTGTATTGATTGATGCAAATGTCTTAGTTTATGTTGATTTGTTTGTAGTGAGATCATAATTTTACACTTTTGTTTGTTATATATGCAAATTTAACAACTGTTATTTTTTTTTATCACATGGACAATGTGTGCATTGTTTTGCCCTTGAATATTAAAATGAAATTAATAAAAAAAGAGATTATATCTACTAAACTTAATAAGGTGGTCATTATTAACTCAATAAGTTGATAAGAATATATACCTACCTTTATGCTTTTGGAATTTGATGAATAAACAAACAAAATTTTATTTTCTCAATGTATCTTCAAATGATTATACTAGAGTAAATTGTTTGATTCCATATAATATAATTTATCTTATTGTTTGATAAATAGTAATAACTTATACTGCTTGTATATATGATATAGCTAACTTCATATTATTCAATCTGAAATTAGTAAAACAGAACTTTTGGAAAACAAAGTTACATTATTATGGAAATAATGTATGAGGTCATAACAAATTTTCCACTCTTGTCTTTCTCATTAGCTACAGAAGCAAGATGAACATTAGAATTCCACTTTACCCTGTTAAAGAGACAAATACACTCGTGTTAATGCTTCAATGTCATTAATGAAAACTCAACCATTTCACGTAGTTAACTGTTGAAAAACAAATTATTGTGATTTTGAATGTAGTAAAAGAAAAAAAAATATTAATGATCACAGTAGATATCGTCAGAAACAATAGGAGCACGAACATATGTTTCGTTGCCCGATACTTGCCAATTGTTTTGGCAAGTGTAAAATTCTCGATAAAACGCCACTTTCCAGATTTGATGAACCTCTGAAACTTATTCACTTGTTCCTTCTTAATTGTAGCATGGATCAAAGTACCCTATAAATTATAGAAATACAATATGATATTAAGTGTAATGCACAAATATTTTTTTGAATATAAAATATATGAATATCAAGACTTACTGTTATCAACAAGTATCATTTCCATAGTTTTTCCTGTGTACTTTGTGTATTGAACCCATGAGTGCACACTCTTAACTTGGATTTTCTATTCTATTTTGAAAGGCTTGATTTCGGAAAGGCTAGAGATGGGTAACTGTGCAGTCATTTTATGATGAGGAAGGGGAAGAGTAATGTTGTTCGATTTTTGAAGGTGAGTGTATGATTCTTGGAATTATTTGTAGTAAATAAATTTTGTGGAGCAATTAGGTGGTATTGCGAATATTTTCAGTTCATTAGGATATTAGTGAATAATCTTTGATAAGGTATATATTCTTTTTGCAAAAGGATCAAAATAATTAATTGTATTAGTGTGGGTAAGTCATCATATTGTTGAATGATAATTAGTTTAGGAGAAAATTGCTATTAATAAATTGAATAGAATATTCTCATCCTATTATTCCTATGAATGTTTAATGTATATGATTCAGTTATTATAAGTTTGGTATGAAGATATTCGGATATCTTAATAGTTTTGACATTTCTTTGTTATCTATACTATTTAAGAAAATTCTAGATAGTGCAATTGCACTTAATTCCGAAATTAAGGTGATTTTCAAGAATTATGGGATAGTGATATTTTGGAAGTTACAATTTTATTTTTGTTTGCCTTATAGAATATATGTGTCACTATGATTTCGAATATAAATTCTTGTTATTTATTTGTGTTCACGCACGCAAACTATGGGATGATGATATTTTTGAAGTTACAATTTTATTGTTGATTGCCTTATATCATATATATTAAATATGATATTTTGAATCTAAATACTTGCTATTTCTTTCCGTGCAAATTAATGGTCATGTTAGTGGGCCATATAGTCACGAGGCCCATATAGTCCAATGCATAAAATCGTTTAAATATTTGACCCGATAATAGAACCGACAATCGAATAAGAATCCTTGTCTTTTTATTATGTTAAATGACCAGATTACCCATGGACGAATACTTAATTTAGTCATAGACATTATAAAAAACTATCCTTCAAAGATTGTAAGTTTCCCAATGATTCCCAATCAATAATATAGATACAAGTAGAAGATAAAAAAAAAATGATTACGTGATTCAATATTCTCACGTTCAGCAAGCATTTCTTCTACTCTTTAATCTTCTTCATCATCACGATACCAATCTTGAATGCATATAAGAGCCTGCACGGTTCTTGGTGTCAATGAACTATAAAAACAATCAAGAACTGTACTTCCCGCACTAAATGCAGATGCAACTGTTATGATTCATATAGTCAATAAATCTCTTGCAATCAATGTCAATACCTTATATGTAGAACATGTTATCTTCCACCAATGTTAAATTTTAAAATCTGGATTCGTATGATCCTCCCGAACATCATCTAAATAAGACTGACTGTAGCTCAGATTTTATAACCACAGCTACTTCACTTTCCTAAGCATCATCATACATTGCATCCATCAAATCTTGTTTCTTCCCATTGTCCTTAAAAGGTTCTCCTTTTTCATGCGAAGATACCACAGGATCTTGTGATAGTAGATACTCATAATGTGCAAATAATCTGTCCAAAGTTGATGTGATCTTTTCTATCAAACAATTAGCCTCAAATTCAGGATACACACCTTCCATCATCCACTTTACCCATCTCATTTTATATTGTAGATCCATAACTGCTTTAACATAGATCAACATATTTGTATTATCAAAGTTTCCCCAATACTTATAAAACATTAGCTTCATTTTTTAGTCATAGTTTTTGTGTGCTCATCCTCCATTCACCCCATCTTTACTATCGTCCAACCCACTTTGAATATCTCTTTCATATATATATTTTCAGTAACATATTTAGATACAAAGATATTAACTATTTTATCATAAACATACTGCAAGATATTGGATAGTACATTAACATAAGACAAAATTGTCTTGACTTGGTACATCATCACAAATTCTGGTAAGTTCGGAAACATACTTTTTATCTTCAAGCTTAAGCATATCAAACCCTTTTTTCAGAGCCACAACAACTTTTACCATCAAAAATGTTGAATTCCATCTTGTTTCAACATCTAAACAAAGAACAGCCTTTGATTGAACCTTTTGAATCTCTAAACACTCCTTAAACCTTTTCAGCCAATCCGGTGAAGAACAAACATACCTAACAGCTAATCTAATCCTTAAGATTGCTATGTTTGTCTCGTGAAGACCATCTCTCACAATCAACTCAAATAATGTGCTCCACACCGCATATGGAGAAAATAACCATTCAAAACACTTGTTCCCCGTGAAGGCACCTTTTTCAAGTATTTTAATGCAAGATGATTAGAACTTACATTACCTACTTTAATAGTGAGAACTTTACTGACTTCCCAAAAAAACCAAGCACTTCTCAAGCATTCTACCAATTGTTTCACCAACATGATTATCACTTATGCAGAAATTGATGATTCTCTTATGTCGCTTCCAATCCTCATCTATATAATGAGCTGTTAGACACATGTAGCTCATATTCAATATGATTGTCCAACAATATGTAGTTAAACAAATACTGCCTTTATAGATTCTAAAAAAGTTTTTAAGTTTACTCCTAGGCATGACCAAAATATAACTGTAATCGTATTTCGGACCGTAACCAGACCGTTTCTAAATCGTAATCGAACCTAACCGTATAAAACGGTTAATAACGTAACCGCTAACCGTAAAAATACATTATTTACAGTTAAAAAATATATTAACCTTAACCGTATCAAAATCGTTGGTTAACCGCATGGTAAACCATATAAATATGAAACGTTTTTTATTTCTTATTTTGTTTAATATATGAAAGAATTTGATTGTTATATTATAATGAGTGTGAATGATTATAAGTGAATGAATAATGACACAGTACAAGTAAAAAACTAACGATGGAGTAGCATTAGCCTTTCAAAAATACTTTGACCAAAATCGTTTTAAATTTATTGTTAGATTAAATAAATTTAAAATTTGTGTAGATATTTGAAAAAAAACTAATAAAATAGAACAGGAAAAGCTTTAAACATAAGATAATTTACTCTAGATAGAGTATATAGATAACCTAAATTAATAGCTAATATCAAAAATAAAGAACAGTTTTGATGTTATATTATAAACTGAATTACTCATGATAACAAAATCAAAGTGAATTGTAGATGGGCAAATACCACGGATTATGACAAAGCAGTAGATTGTGAGTGGTTATGATTAACTATCTAAGAGTGTAAACATAATTTTCTTAGGCTTATCATATTAAAAATAAATATAAAATGTTCATGTTAATCTATTTGCATAAAAAGCTGACCCATGTTTAAAGACTTGAGCAAATTTTGGAAACTAATAATGTTGCCGTTTATGACCAAGTCACCAACCTTTGTTTAACTTAAAAATTTTCAAAGATTATTTTCATAAATATATTAACCAACTTTTCTAAAAATTTCTAAAACAAAGATTATTCTTCTTGCTTCATCCAATCGTAAAAGAGATTTTTTTAATCATATTTTTGAGCTTTATTTATTTTGTTTAAAAATATCTTCCAATTCATGTCGATCTAACATCGGCACAGCCATAGAAGATGTTCATAACTCAATACCACCCATCAATATTCAAGAAAATGAAACTAAAGAATATGCTAACACAAGTTCAGGAAAGCAACGTCCGAATACTTCCGATATTTCCAAGGTACACGTTCGTAAAGAAAAAATTGATGGAAAAATGAAAGCATGTTATAATTACTGCAATAAAAGTTTTATTTGGAAATCGGGTTCAGGATATGAATCATATAGATATCATTTGGTTAACAATCATCCTGAAAAATTAGGCGGAGAAACTCAAAAGGCTACATCTCCTAGCAAAATGTGTTGATGTTGACCACCTTTCATTTAGCTTTGGTGAGAAACTGGGTTTTAATAAATTATTGTCAAAAAACATTAAATTCTCAAGCTAAGAGAGTTCCTCGAATTACTCTTACTCGTACATTAAAATCACTTTATCGAAATCCAAAAAAAGATTTAGAATGTTTGTTTTCCGGTTTACCTAATAATGTTTCATATTTGGAATGATCAGTGGCAAATTCATCATAATATGGGTATTAATTCTCATTAGTTTGATAGTGATTTGATTATTCAAAAGAGAATTAATGTATTTTCGAGTTTTTGATGAAAGACATACATCTCATAATGTTTTGAGATTAACTGAAAATTATCCAAATTGACACAAATATGACTATTAATAACTAGATCAACACCATAATCTTGGGATTAACTAGATTAACACAAATTTTGTGTATAATGACCAAAAACCCTTTGCCTGTTTTTGTTTGAAATTTTTATCCTTTAAAATCATCAAAATTTTATTACTAAATACAAATTTTAAACACAAAAAACCCTTAAAAAACACTATTAGGGTGTATCGGTTTCTGAGTTTACTATGTCTACTCATATTTCCCCCATTCACAAAATCGTAAAAAACATCGACGATGCCAAAGAAGAACCCAAACTTTGACTCGCCAGCAAAGGAGACGCAGAATTTACTTCTCCTTCATCTACACATTTTGTCTACGTCGCCGGAGCTTCATCTGCCCAATTTGTCGCCATCGCTGCCGCTTCATCTGCACAATCCATCGCCGTCGTTTCATTTGCACAATCTGTAGCCACAAACGCGCGATTTCTGGCGCCGCAGATATAGGGGAATAGCCGTACTCTCAATTCATCTGCACAATTCGTCGCCGTAGTTTTATCCACACAATTCGTCGCCGTCGTTTCATTTGTACAATATGTACCCACAGACGCACGATTTCTGCCGCCGCAGATATAGAGGAGTAGCCGTACTCTCAATTCAGACATCAAGGTGAGTGGTCTCTTCTTAATTTCTATTTTTCTGTTGCATGTCCTCCTCGTCAATAGTATTTGTGGCCAAATTCATCGGATTATTCATTAATCCATTAACAATTGGGTTAAAATTAATCATTTTCTTTGAGAACCTTTAGATGAGAAACCTTTTGTTTTGATAGACTCTTCTTTTGTTTGTTGCTGATCGCGGAAGGAAGTCCATCTGCAGACTTAACTAAATTCATCAAAAATTCTGAGTGGTGACTGATTTTAGTGTCATTCGGTAATGTTTGTAGACAAAACAATCGGGTTTTTAAAGAAAAATTAGATTGTTTTAGCTACATATTTTAGGTATTCAATTAATTTATGATTGATTCTAGTGATATTCGATTAGTTTATTAATTTAAACACCTAATGATAGTTTATTTGTTCGATTCTGAATCCAATTTGTTGTCAATTTTCTATTTTCAATTTTGGTTGACACAACTTTTGTTTCTTGGAGATCGTCCTCCTCATTGAAATTTGTTGTCGTATTCCTCAGAATCTTCATTTTTCTGGTAAGGATTGTTCCCAAAATCATAGTTTTTGTTTAAGGAAAATAACTCAAGAAATCCGTATATCAATTTTCAATTTTGATTCACTAGTCTTTTTTTATTCCGGTAAGATTTGTGGACAATAACATTCGCCGTCAAATTCATCGGATACTTCTTTATTCCGGTAAGATTTGTGGACAAAATCATTGTTTATTATTTTTTAAAGACTAATTATTACCAAAAATGGGAAGAAGGTTGATATAAAATCCAATTGTTGCTACAGATTTATGGTGTTTTGATACCATGGTGACTGATTTTTTTTGTGTTGGCTTTGTTTGAGATATCACTTGTTCTGTTTCTATTTTTTTTATTACAATCGTTTATTAAATGATTAATCTATTGCTCATTTTATTTGGTGTTTCTTAATTTTTTTGGAAGTTAAGTATGACGTCATCGAGTAATGTCTTCAAGTATCCTCCTCGTCTTTATGAAGAAGGCAAATCACCATTGCAAAGTTGAAGCATGAACAACAATTGCTTTCTAACCAAGATTGGTTAGATTAGAGACGGTCTAGGTTTGGATGTGTGGCATGTTTTGGAGAAATCTTCTAGGTGTGTTTATCAAGCTTGTCCACCTAGAGTACATGTGGGCTACACATAAAGTACATCTCTTCCTCACAAATCAGTTGAAAGTTGGTAACTTTCATGAGATATGGTCTATGGTGGATGGTAGACCACTCTGATTCTCTTTAAATAAGTTTGCTACTATAATAGGGCTGAATTGTGATCCTTTTGACCCGTCGAATAATTTCAAAGCTGACCACAGTTAGTTATGGAAGGCAATGAAAGTTCCACCTCAGAAGGTCCAATGTTCAATGAGTTAAAAAATGTGATGGGTTTTAGCAAAGCATGGAATTTTAAAGATATGTTGATGGTGGGTAGGTTGTGTTTACTATCTATGGCAATACATGGAATACACCACGGATCTAGAATTCCTTTACCTAGTGCTATTAGAGTTCTTGATCTAGTGGGTTTTGAGAAATATCCATGGGGTCTTGTGGCTTTTGAATCTCTAATTAGATCGGTTAAAATTGTTGACTTTGACAAAGAGGGTAGTTATGTTATTTATGGATGCGTTCACGCTTTGCTTATTTGGGTGTATGAGAGTATCCATGGTCTAGCAGAGACTTTTGGGATGAGAAGGCCTACATTGACTGGTGTTCCACTTCTTGATTGGCGTTCAACTCGAAAGGTTATCAACTGAAAGAGTTCATCAAAAAGGAGAAGGCGTTGCATGGAGAGGTTAGTATTCACATGTTCTGTATTTAAATAAGATTTTTTTCTCACCAAACACTAATATATTATTTCTACGTTGTATGTAGATGCGTGTAAAACACATGATAATTCCTATTACATAAGAGAACATGTACCTTCAATGGAGTGATGCAGAAGAAGATAAGGATGTGAAGCTTGACAACTTGATAAAAGACATCATCCATAATCTTCTTGCTTTAGATGCTTGGAAAGATGTGCAAGTATTTTGCATTGCTAAGAGTAAAACAAAAGCTATTGTGGCTAGCGAAAGTATCACAATCAAGGGGAAACAAGTTATGGAGGCCGAATCTTCAAAAGTTGAAAACAAAAAGCAGAAGATAGTCTCAGAAGATAAAGAGGTTAGTTATTCTCATCTTATTACTGAATGTGATTATACTTTTAATAAAATCTGTACATTTAAATGATTCTAGGTTGATAAGGATGAGAAGAATAGCTTTGCGGATATTCTAAAGGTGATGAAAACACTGAATGAGACTATTTCAGACGTGGGCAAGAATCTGAGTTGTAAGATCGATGCTATGCAGACTAGATTTGAGTCTCAGATTGTTGCATTTGAGATAGAGTTAAAGGAACTGAAAGAGGTAAAACCAGCTTTTATACCTACCATTATTACCAATTCGAACAACAATAAAGTCTCATCTTATTATTGTTTGTTAATTAGTAACAATTGTATTTTACTTTTCGACTCTATAAATAGGTTATTGAGAAAAATGTTGAATATTAATAAAGATTATTTGTTTGTGTTGCAGTCTTCGAAAGTAGAGGAGAAGCCATCTTCAGTGGATGGTTTACCTATTCAAAGGGTGGTAAATAAACCTAAAACAGTGCAGAAAAAAATAAAGGTAGAAGGTGAAGTATATAACAAGAAGAAAGCTGTGGGAAACGGGGCAAGTAGAGGTGTAGTAAAGGATGACAAGAAGAAGTTAGTTTTGAAGCAATCTAAGGTACCTACTCTCAAGGGCTTCAAAAAACCAAAGAAGACAACATCTAATGATGATGTTCAAGATGTTACTGACCAAGTAGTTGCAGAGAACTTGAAGATGGTTTCAAGTTCTGAAGATACATTCTCCGATCCTCAACAGCAGCGCAATAGTAAGGCACTTTCTGCAACATTGACTGCTTTCGTAGATAAGATAAATCAGATAGATGGAGATGGAATTACAACTGTGGGTAGACGCATGCTACAACTAGCGGGTTCTTAGAAGTACCTTTTGTTGGTAACTCAACAGTGAAGCGCATCATTACAGAAGAAGTCCCTCCTCCATTGATACCTGATCATCAACAACCTGTTACAAATGAGAAACTGAATGCACTCATGGATTATCTTGCACTTGATGAGTTTGATTTGCAACTATTCTTTTATACTTCATTTAGCAACATTTTACTTCGTCTATTTAATCATTCTGTTTCAATTGATTTGCAGGGAAGATCCACTAGAAACCACTTACGACGACATGAAGTTCTATTGGCATATTATGACTCCAAGAAAATATTGGCCGGATGAAAAATAGGGATGGTTAAAAGACTATGTCAGTGACACATCAATGTTTTTTTAATAATTTCATCTTATTAGACTCAGACTTTAAGATTTTGTAACCATCTTAAATGTTGTTTTTATTGAAATGTAGCATATAGCTGTTGCGTTGACTATGTTCCGCAAAAGGATGATGTGTGATCCTTCAATGTACCCTAACCAACAGATAACTTTCTTGGATCAAGATATGATCATTCCTTTGTCTAATAGTTACAGTAGGTTTAAAGGAGGCAGAAATGATTTCAAGTTCAGAGACTACTTTGTGATATAGACTTGCTAATGAGGAGGATTAATATCTATGATAGTAGTCCACACATGACCACTGATAAAGAAATGGTTGAACAATCCATGTTTTTGATGCTTATGATCCCTGCTATGTTGAGTGCTGTCATTCCAATTCAGATACGCAAGAAGAGCTTTGCAAAGTTGGAAGTGAAAAGGATTACAAAGAAGGTCCTTGAGAATAAAGATCTAGGTGATTGTGCTGTTTAGCACTGAAATACATAGAGTGTCTGGCGCTTGGAAGATCATTTGATGGCCTTTGCGATAAAAACATGTTGGCTCTACGGATTAAACTTGCTACAGAGATATTTGATGAAGTCAGAGATTTAGCCGGACCGGGGAAGTTAGATCCTCGTGGTAAAGAATTCAAGATCCCTCACATGGAGGATTCATAGTAGTGTAGGCTCTCTACTGTATGTGACCTCGGAGTTGTAGATTTTTTTTAATTGACTTTGGCAGACATATGTTGCAGGTTTTAATCATTGTAATATTCTTTCTTTGTGGTTTTTAAACTCATAGACATATGTCACATGTTTTTTACTCTGTTTTTAATCACTCATTTCTTTTTCTATTAGACATCATATTGATCTTTTAACGATCTTGTAATTAATTAATCTTATTTGACTCATAAACACAATAAAAGCTGAAATGGTTTCTCAAGATGTCGAGTGACACACAAGCATGAAGCTTTATGTTAAGTGACACACAAGCATGAACCTTTACGTTACGTGACACACAAACATGAACTTTTACGGCGAGTGACACACAACCAAGAAAACTAAGAAACCTTTACGTTAAGTGTGTCCTTTACGTTAAGCTGAAATGCTTAATCAAGATTAAGTGTGCCCTTTACATTGAGAAATAAACCGAGAAATAATACAAGCATGATTCCACACGACATCAAGTATAAATAAAACACCATTTAAAAGTCTAACTAGTGATCAACAAAAGTATTTTGAAGTAGAAAAACAAGTAAAAGTGTTAAAAACATAAAACATAAGGCCTAAAAATCAAAGTTTATGAAGTACAAGTATTACGATTGTGTCCTACTTTATTGCAATTACCACAAGTGTATGGCTTTGTTTGCTTCTTTTATGCATAGCAACCTCCAATGCCGATATAATTCTCGAATTTTATGGCCTTCCCGGTTGTTGTCGAGGTATGGGGGTAAGCAAACAGTTGTCGCCACATGTTGGGGAACGGATATAGCAAACTCTCTTGGCATGATAGCATTCACATATGCATTGTACAGGTAGTTCTTGTGATAACACAGATGACACTATACACCTTCCTATTTTTCAGCTGCTGCAATTGCGTGTGCACATGGCAATTTCTCCACGTCAAACCGGCGACATGTACACTTTTTGTCTACCAAATTTAAAACATAGAGAGATGTTCCAATTGTAACTTGAGCTTTAACAACATCTATATCTTGATAGTCCATTAACTGAGCATACTTAATGCGGTTTTGTAAAATGAATAACATAGTTAAACTTATATACATGTTTACTCGTCATTGTTATAATGACTGAAGTAAAATATATCTGTAGAATTTTCTCTACACCACGTGTCAAAGATGTAGTCATTTTTAATGCATCGGCTCACGATCCGAAAACCATCGTGTCATCATGGATCTTATTTCCTGTAATAGTTGAGTAATAGGAAAACTCCTGGCATGTGACACCACATTATTCATTGATTCTGCAATGTTGCTTGTAAGCAAGTTGTACCTATCACCTAGGAAATGTACATGTGTCCAGAGTTGCACATCTACCGTTTCTAGGTAAGCATGTAGTGCAAGATTCATCATTTCTTCCTGATAAAATGTGGTTTGAAAGTCGACTTGTCTAAAAGCATTAGCCGCCTTCTTAACCAATCCGAATGCTTCTTTACCTTTTAAACGGATGTTGATTCTGTAGATCAAACAATGAATTTATACTAAGGGGTTAGATAAATTCACTTCTCTCTTAGCTCTAAAGTAATCAGAAAAGAAGAACAAAGTTGCTTGAATAAGAAGCTAGCGTTTTTGCTATGACAAAAGTAGTGTTTTTTTATTAGGTTCTAGATCCATTGAATATAGGACAAACCCCTCTATTTATACAATGTTTCCTTGATATCAGAATCTGATAAACTTCTAATTATCTAAGGTTTAAATCTTCATTTCTTCTATTCTTCACAAGATCCTCTTCTTTCAAAATGAAAGTCTTCTCTTTCCGAAGTTCAGGAAGTCGGCTGGGCGATCTCTAGCCATTGAATTAGGTCTTCTGGCGACCTCACCACTTTGGCCCATTAACAGGCAAACCGGGGTATCCCGGTTAAGTTGAATTCTCGATTTGATTCACATTCCCTCGGTTTAAACCGGTATTGACGGAGGTGCTAATTCCTGCACCAACAATTAGTCCCCCCCCCTCCAGTTCGGAGAATCCGAATTGCCTAATTCGAAATTTTCGAATTTTGAAAATGAATATTCGGTTCAAACCTTGGAATGTGTGAATTAATCATTAGATCTCCGAATCCATTCGTATTTCTGGGTGCATTCAACAAGTGTTATCGTCTCGCGTCCACACGCGCACGTGAAGTTCGGAAATCGAAGCGTCCCGTAGGTTTAATGATTACTTCATAGGTTTGTCGCCCACTTCCTCCTATTTATACTCGATTAAACCCTCGAGAATTCACTTTCCGCCGCTTGCAAGAAGAATCAAAGGTAGCTCTCATTCTTCTCCCTGCGAATTATTTTTCGTTCTCCGTACTTTTATCGAATTTTCTGATAATGGGTAAGACTATCATCGTTTCCTCCTCCTCTTCCTCTTCCGATAGCGAAACTACAATGTTAGTTTGCCATAAATCTCGATTCGTAGAAAATCAAAGAGCCGAGGCCCAATCTAGTCGGGCTAATCAAATTGAGATTCCGAGGTTGATAGATGAATCAGATCGGGATGGCGATGACGGTAATCCGGCTATCCTTCCAGAAGAACCGGTAAACTATCTGGATCGATTCAAACCCCTCATCGATCTGGAAGTCGCTTACAACGTCAATCCGAGATATTCAGAAGCTGAAGTCGTGGCGAGGTCCAATTAAGACCGCCGAATTTGATCTTGATCCGGTTGTCGACTAGAACAGTGAGATCACTGCGAGTGAAACTCTCTCAAAAGAAGAATCCGTCGTCGAACTGCTTTCTTCTTGTGGGTGTGGAGATCGCCCAATCATATACATGATTCCTGGTGCAGACGATTGTCCCTGGAGTCCTCCCAAGGGGTATGTTTGCTTATACGAGGCCTACTTCAGGCAATGCCACCTCTGGTTTCCAATCCCGTCCTTAATCATTTCTTTCCTCACTCGCCGTCGTATGGCGATCTCCCAACTTACTCCAGCAGCAATCTGTAATTTCGTCGCTGCCTTGACTTTTGGTGCTAAGGAAGGCTATCGAGTGAACGTTGAAGAGCTGACAACGATGAAAACCAGTAGGTCGCCTGGATACTAGGTGGTAAACAATCGCCCCAAATATAACTTCCTCCCTGGCCCTAAGGTTAGCAATTTCAAGAACTGGGAGGAGTTCTACTTCTTTGTTAGGGCTGATCTTGAATCTTACGAGAGTCCGTTCTCGGGAAGGAAGAGGATGTGGGCAGAGGATCCTGGTAGACTTCTCTTAAACAGATAGGACTTGAAAGATCTTGATTTTGAACTCGTTCTCATAATTTCTCTTCATATTGCAGATCGCTACAAGGCCAGCCCAAAATTTCCTTCTGAGTTCCTAGAGGTTAGAGAGGCGATCTTCCGAGCTCACAATCGTACGTAGAGAAGTATCACCCGGTCGCGAGTGATATAACCCGATTTTCACCGATTTTATCTATGTTTTATGTATAGGATTTTGAGTCTTTATGTTATTTCTCGGGTCTTTTTAGTGTCTTTTCAGGTATTCTATGCAATGGGACAACAATGGAGATAAGGAGACATTTTGGAGCAAAATCTAAGGAAAAGGAAGTTAAGGACGATTTTGGTTCAGGAATCAGCGAGGAGTGTCGACCGACACACTCTTGGTGTCGATCGACACCAGTTTCAGCCCAGCAAAAACCCTAGACGCTTTCGAGTTTCCAGAAACTCAAGTTTGCCCCAGAAGACTTCCCTATTTGCATTATTAGTCTCTGGACGTTTTTAGGGTCTATATATATTGTTTTTAGACCTAAGTTTCGTTTATTAAGTCTTTTATCAAGTTCTTTGCAAAAC
>Ga0041059_1001385_pt1 | contig 19243 bp, 13 predicted proteins | sample AraColnosormetaG_FD_56232 | JGI IMG/M metagenome (GOLD analysis project Ga0041059, IMG submission 56232) | Arabidopsis roots microbial communities from North Carolina, USA - Col MF nosort | ecosystem: Host-associated > Plants > Roots > Unclassified | place: USA: North Carolina | collected...
AAAAAAAAAAAAAAAAAATGAGCATAGGCAATGGGATTCATCAATAACTATTAAATCTGTGTGCCTGAACATTACCTGTGTAAATTGAGGCTTCACGAGCAGCCACAGGCATGTTAGAGGTGTTAGCAACAAGTGTGGTACGTTTCATGACAGATTCCTCACGGCCATCAGGCAACGTCATTGTCAATTGTGGGAAGTCCATAAGAACCTAATTTATGAGAAACAATCAGATCAAATGTCCGATTTGTATGAACAATATGCAAATTTAGAATGAGAAGAGATATACCTCAGCCATTTCATTTCCTCTCTCTCCACAACCAACATACACAACAGCATCAGAGTTGGAGTACTATGTAAATAAGAAAAAGTTAGCTTTGGAAATTCAATCTATCCAGTAATTAAATGGAACAAAACCAGAGAGTGTCACAAGGTACCTTGGAAAGTGCCTGACTGATAACAGTTTTCCCACAGCCAAAAGCACCAGGAATGGCACAGGTTCCACCAAGAACAGAAGGGAAAAGGGCATCAAGAACACGCTGACAACAGGAAAAGAAAGCAATCAGCAACACATGTATTCAAATGACTATCACCACTGTAAGAAGAATTAATCGAGTAATCACCTGCCCCGTAAGTAGAGGAGTATCGGCAGCAAGCTTTGATGCAACTGGCCTAGGCGTACGTACAGGCCAGCTCTGACATATATCAACCAAACCAATTTAACAGAGTGAACCAAATAGCTTAAAATTTACGTTTGCAAGTAGGAAGATTAAAGATACATGCAAACCTGAAGCATGGTGTAAGATTTCTTGATCCCCTGGAATTCAAGCTCTATCACGGTATCCTGAGAAATGAAAATCACCGACAAACAATTATTAGCAACAAGCCAAACATGATCTACAACAGGAAGTGATTACCAATTGATCAAGTTAGCCATATATTAACTCAAACGTTGAATTCAAAGAAATCAAGGAAGAAAAAGTTTGAAACGTATTTATTCATAACTGTTTGAGGGAAACTTAAAGTCAAACCTTAAGCGAATATTGACCAGCTGGAGCAATGTAAGTGATCTTCCCCATGGCATCCGGAGGAAGGGCAACGAGGTGATTCATCAAAGTGTTCTCAAAGACAGTCTGCATTCCAAAGTTTAATTTGACTTTCAGAAAAAACTATTCCCAGTGTAAACAAGGGAAACACCACGGTAACTGTGTAAATAGATTCCCTTGTCAAAAGCAGATTAAAGAGGAGACCAATAAACTTACAGCATACAAGTCACCACCAGTTATTGTGTCTCCCTCGACTGCAAACAAAACGAATTCAATTGACCATCAAGATTAAAACCAAATGAACACTTCCATAGACAGGCATATGGAGTAAACCACATTACCAAATTTATTGGGCTGGAACTCCCAAAGACAATCTTTGTCAAGAGCTGGAACAGACACACCCCGAGGAATGTACACATCACCGGATATTCTTGCAATAGTCTTCAAAGGCCTCTGTGACATTTAAAGAAATGAAACCAAAGAATCGTAAGAAGCCACATAAAACGAATCATAAAAGTAAAAAAAATCATGTCTAGCAAGATTATAAATCCAACTGAACCTGAATTCCATCAAAGATATTTCCCAATATTCCTGGCCCGAGCTCCACAGAAAGTGGCTGTAGTAAATTCAGGACAAATTATATGTTAGCTGCAGATGAACAACACTAGAAAAAACCAAGATAAATAACTCGCGAACCTTGTGTGTTCGAAGAACGGGATCATTAACTGTCAATCCAGCTGTTTCCTCGTAAACTGATCAAAAGGAAGTTGCCAAATATCAGTTAAGATATCTTACTTCGACAGAGGTCACATAAGATGCCGTAAAGTAAATTACACTAGGAAGCACAATAGAAGAAACAAACCTTGGATGGTGGCAGAATCTCCTTCAAGACGGATGATTTCACCAATCAAATTATCATGACCAACACGCACTAACTCATACATAGCAGCACCGGCCATACCATCGGCAACAACAACAGGACCTGAAACCTGCATCCCATAAAAGAAAATGTCAAATCACTGAGAACTATCAGATCAGATCAGAAATTCAAAGACGAGGTTACTGAACCAACGCGGAATCAACCGATTCAATCACTGATAACTATCAGATCAAATCTAGCTATCCCACCAATCTTACCTGGTAAGCAGATCAACTATTTCATCTATCCATCACCAAAAACTAACATCGCAAAACAGAAAAAAAAACAAATTGAAACCAGATCGAACGAAACAGGATAATACCTTACGAACGTAACCATACTCGCTCTCCTTCTCATCGTCCTCGAAGGTCGTAAGCTTTCCTCCGTAAAACGCCGGCATTTTCTCAGCAATCAGAGATTCAAAAACTCAAATCCGATCGGCCAAAAAAATCAAAATTCACCTCCTAGAAAATGCCGAGATCCGATCAAACAACAACAACAACAAATCAGAAATCGCCAAAATCAGACAACTCTTAAGGTTTTTCAAAGAGAGCGATACAATAAATCAGAAAGAAACAAAAAGGATCAGAGAGAGAGGGATAGAGATCTCCTAACCAGTGAACAGACAGGAAGAGTGGTCACAAGAAGAAGAAGAGAGAGGTGGATGCACGTAGATAGATATTGAAAGAGTTGGAGAAGTTTTGATCTGATTGACGAAATCGTGGAGTGATCCGGTACATGACTACACACGATACGCGCGTAGATCTGGACTTTGTCGTTAATAGCCACGTGACAGTTTATTTATTGGGCTTTATAATATATACTTACGGCCCAATAAGTGGGTCCGTTTAGTCAACAAAGACATGCGGCTTGAGAATCTCTCTCTCTCTCTGATCAAGCCGGAAAATTCACAAAAGTGATCAGTTTTGTTTTCTCGGGGAAATTTTCTGAAAGTGAAGAAAGGGAAAGCAAGTTTTTTTTGAAGTGGGGAGAGAGATGGGAGAAATGGGGAAGGCGATGGGATTGCTGATTAGCGGGACGCTTGTGTATTACCATTGTGCATATCGTAACGCGACTCTTCTCTCTCTCTTCTCCGATGTTTTCATTGTTCTCTTATGCTCTCTCGCCATTCTCGGTCTCCTTTTTCGCCAACTCAATGTCTCGTAAGTTCCCTCACATTTTTCGCCTAAATCTCTCTGGTTACGGTATTGGATTTTGTTCTTTGGTCTCTGATTTAGTCATTTGCTGTTTGGTGACCGAGTAGATACGAAATTTGTTGGCTCCTTTGATTTGTGACAAGTTTGAATACTTGCTCGATATAATTGTTTAATTGGGTTGTACTTTGTAATGTGGTTGTGCAATCAGTTATGTTAACTTGATTATGAAATTGATTTCATGTATTCTCTGAAGGCATGAACTGAAACTAGTTCTCATTGTATTTCTGGGTGAATCAATGATGCATCGATCTTATTTGATTACTATCATCTTCCGTTCTCTGTGATCAATGCATAGTCATAATCCTAGAATGTTCAATGATATCATTATCTTCTGCTCATTGTGTGTATAACTCTTCAAGACCCTTGCTTTATCATACCACATGATTTACAATCCTATAACTTTTCTAAAGGGTACCAGTGGATCCACTAGAGTGGCAAATATCACAGGACACAGCAAGTAACATCGTTGCACGCTTAGCTAATACCGTTGGAGCAGCAGAGGGTGTTCTGAGGGTTGCAGCAACTGGACATGACAAGAGACTTTTTGTCAAGGTAAGTGTGTCCTTTGTTACCAACTTACTATGTACAAGATACCGTTACTATTCTTGGATCATGAGTGTATCAAAATGCATTAGCATCAATATATCACCACAGAGATTCTCTTAGAACCCTAGTGTCTTTACCCAGTTACCATATAAATGCATTGCTAATTGTTAACTCAGTAATTGTGCTCTATACTGAATATGTTTGTTTTTTGCTTTTTCCTTTAGGTCGTAATTTGCCTTTACTTCTTATCAGCGCTTGGGCGACTCATATCAGGTGTAACCGTTGCTTATGCAGGTAAAGCATTCACATTTCATCTCAAATTTATACAGAGTTTCATTTTAATGTGGAAGAGTGTAGTATTTCATTGAATTTTAAAGCATTCACATTTTGTCTCAAACTTATACAAAGTTCATTCTAATGTGGAAGAGTGTGCTCTTACCTTATAAGTAGCATTTCATGGAATTATAAAGCATTCACATTTTGTCTCAAACTTATACAAAGTTTCATTTTAATGTGGAAGAGTGAGCTGTTACCTTATGAGTAGCATTACATACCAATATGTCGGATTTCTTAGCATTTAACAAAAGTTGGCCATTTGGGAAACCCTTCGTCTTGCCTGTGTCAAATATTGCAAACCAATGATCTCTGACTAGTTCTTCTCCCTGAAACAGGACTATGCTTGTTCTGTCTCTCCATGCTCTGTCAGACTTCTCAATCTCTTGGAAACTGTGTACTAAAGCGAGGAAATGGCCAGATTTTAGAACAAGAAGCACATTCTGATACATAATATGTCTAGCTTTTGTTTATACTTTTCGTCTTTTCTCATGCTTACATGCTCATAGCTTCAGTCTTCAGAGTAGTTTCCCCTTATGTACATTGGATTTGTTGCATACTACCTTGTGAAAAATGTAATGATATTGTTTAACCTCCACACCATGTACTTGCCGATCCTATATCTATAATTGTATTCTCTTTTCACGTTAATTTTGGACTCAAGGCATCATCATACAAAACAGTCTGCAAATGTGGTATGAGAACCGAATCTGCGAGCTTATGCGGAAATATATATACACACGATTCAACAAACTGTTATAAGGGAGATTACAAGAAAACAGAGGGTAAAGCAACAGCACCTTTTCCTTATTTAATTTCACTAAGACTGGATAGGATCTGATCAGTCTGTAAAAGGTTTGCTTTACTCTACCTTATCTAAAAGTCTAAACCATGTCTTTGCAGCTGCTCTTGGTGATTCGAATCTTCGTTGATTCGTGTTCATAAATCTACAAATCTTGAAGAGCAAGAGCCTGCAAAGTTTTGAAATTTGTTTCATTAGAGGTCAAAGAAAATCTTGAAGTGTCTATAGCCAAGGCAAATTTTAGATACTTTTAGTCCATATTATCTTATGCTAGCTAAAGAAGGCTTTACTGCCCAACACTCTAGCAGAGTTTTTTCTTAAGTTCATTTGCTCTTCAAATTTCCCTGCTTTCAGCTCGTGAAATCAATAGAAAGTTATATACGACTGTTGCGACCATCTTATAGCTTACCCTGACGAGTTTTGGGGTTTATTCCTCGTCCTCGGAGTGATATGCAGTATTTGAAGTCATCTCCGTCTCAACTGATTGAGGCTTTACACCTATAATCAAAAACAGACCAAGTGTTAAGAAACGCTCAAAAGACCAAACGTTAAAGAAACACTGTACCTAACAAAAAAACATATTTTGACGCTGCAACATTTGCCACTGAAGAATGCAAACACCACAATCTATTATAAAACAGAGTGATTATTATTCGACAAGAAGCAAAAGCAACAAGATTAATAAACACTACAATCTTTTCAACCCTATAAAGGAAAGACTCTCTATGTTATTACTGATGATGGTCACCCATTTCCATAACTGACATCTGAACCTGTAAAGAATTTTCAACAACTATATAACGATAAGCCAAGAATTGCCTAAGTGCATCTAAGAATGTAGCAATACCTATGCAGATTATAGATACTGCAAATGTAAAAACCAAAGCTTTTTCAAAACCGAAACACATACGATCAGACAATTAGAGTTAATCATATAAAAACCACCTTTGATGAAGTAATCAGAGCAAGGCCATCCTCGAACCGATGAGATTGAAATAGATTCTTCATCAGAGATCGGATTGGCCAGCTTCTCAACGAGCTTAGCGATCCCATGAGACTGGGATCTAGGAGGTGGAACCCAAAAGGAAGCACCGGGGACAAAAGGGAGCCAATCAGGTGCGGATCGGCGTACCATAATCCGGTGGACAGCATCTTCCAACTTATTGACAAGAGGATCCGCAGCGATATCAATCTCGTAGATTACTCCGAGATGGTTAGAGTTAGACCGACGATTGGAGGATTGAGATCGGATGAAAATGGTTTGAGATGAAGGGAGAAGAAGAGAAGCTGCGGCGAAACGGTATCGAGAGAGAGAAAGTGAAGGAGATAAAGATCGAGCCATTGTAGAGATTTAGGAGAAAGATGGTTCCTTTTTTTTTTGGTTTGGTTTGGTTGTTCCCTTTTTCTAGTCTTTTTAACGGATAAGGAGAAAAAGAGCATTAATCTTGTTTATCGGAATTTCCTTTTTTAATCCTTTTTCTGCCCTATCTGAAAATTTACTTTCTCCGATAAGAACTGTCTTTTTTCAAAACAGGTACATCATGCAAATATTTTCTGAGTATAAAACAACATGAGACACAATCATACAAAGCATATACTGATGTCCAAAAATCCAATCTGTGTAGTTTTTAAGCCATACTGGTGTTTAAAAGAAAAAGAAAAAAATTATACACTACTCTAGTGATGAAGATTGAAGAATCAAAGAACTCAAAAACAAGAGCCTATTCGTCTAGTGGGCCACCAGTCCACTCAAGGCCGGCCTTTTAGTCACCTGAAGTTGGACCCAACCCATAAGTGGGGCCGGAAAACACCATATAATCCAATAGGCAATAACCAATTTCACTAGTTTATTAAATAAAAATATATTAATATTATTAGGTGAGATATCATAATTGATAAGAAAATGCTCCAACTTAGTAATAATTACAATATACACCCTTAGTTTAACACATTGTAACAAAACTCTCTCAAACTTTTTACCAATTAAATTTGGACAGAGACAAAAAAAAGAAAGTGTGTTCTTCACTTTTTCTTTCCTCAGTTGGTTGTCCAAACAAAAAAAATCTCCACCGCTCTGAGAGAAAAAAGTTGGAAGAGGAGAGAGAGAGAGAGCGACAACGCACCAACTGTTGCGGCTCAAAGAGATCTCGATCGGGATCCACAAGACGGAGATAGATAGAGAGAGAGTGAGAGCTAACGGAAATGGGATCTCAGCTACTTGAGTGTTGCTTCCGTTTCGTCTTCTACTGTCACTCCCACAGCTCCAACTGTTTTCCTTGATTGTTTTTCTTTTATCTCGGCGTTTTACTCGGAAGCTTACAACACACTCTCTCAGGTGCGAATCGACGCCGTCTTCTTTTTGTTTTCTCAGATTGGGTTTTTGTCTTCCTGTGATCATTTTTACTTCATTTTGGGGGTTTAGGTATTGTTTTAGCTTCGCGTTTTGGTACTTGCTTCAAGCTCTTTTTCTTAGTTTCTGTGATTTGGGGATTTTGTTAGACATGGCGATCTGTGTTCGATTTCTGCTCAATCGCATTTGAAATTGAAATTGCTTCTAAATCCCAGAGATCTCACTGGGTTTCAAGAGATCAGACATAGAAATTGTGATTAGGGTTTTGTTTTTTTCATGGGTTCTCTGATATTATTTGGTTTTTCTGTAGCTTTTTTGGGGGAAGTAGTTGCAAGAAACTATGTAGATCTCAAGTGATATTAGTATATTACAAGTTCCCTGAATTAGATGTTTACGAATAGTCTTAAGTCTCAGTGGTGCTGGCTCTGTCAGAGAAATGGTAAAGGCTTTTGGCAAGGGGAAGTGACTTAATCTCAAATGATAACTAGTCCCATCAAAACAGCTCTGCTAGTGTTTGGTTTCTGAGTCTCATTTTCTTAGCATTTAGGGATCTATCTTGCAGCATACTGTCCTGGTCGTTCTTGGTACTATTTTCTTTTGTGGGCATAGGATGTTGAAAGCTTTTTATTCCGTGTTGGTGTTTGCCAATGTTTCGCTTGTCACAGTTCTCTATATGCCCATTTCTCATGGGTTATTGTTTTGTTCTTTCAGGGATTTGAAATCCTCACGTTTCAGCACATTCTTTGTGGTTCCCATCTATTCTCTAGCCAGTTCGGAGTTGCCTGAAGAAATCAAATGGGTTCGAGATACGCATCTCACCAGCTCAGCAATGGGCTTTTTGTGTCTGGCCGGCCAGAGCAACCCAAAGAAAAGCCTCCAACAATGAGCTCAGTAGCCATGCCATACACCGGTGGTGATATCAAGAAATCAGGAGAATTGGGGAAGATGTTTGACATTCCGACTGATGGGACTAAGTCAAGGAAGTCTGGCCCCATAACCGGAGGATCGTCAAGAAGTGGTGCGCAATCAGGTCCAGTGCCTAATGCAACTGGTCGTATGTCTGGCAATTTAGCTTCTGCTGGTTCAAATTCAATGAAGAAAACAAATTCTGGGCCTTTGTCTAAGCATGGGGAGCCTTTAAAGAAATCCTCTGGTCCGCAATCCGGTGGTGTAACAAGGCAAAATTCCGGCCCTATTCCTATACTCCCAACTACAGGTCTCATAACATCTGGGCCAATTACCTCGGGGCCTCTAAATTCATCTGGGGCTCCTAGGAAAATTTCTGGTCCTCTAGACTATTCTGGTTCGATGAAGACACATATGCCTTCAGTTGTCCACAACCAGGCGGTAACTACCCTTGCTCCGGAAGATGACTTTTCCTGCATGAAAAGCTTCCCCAAGCCTGTGCTGTGGCTGGTTATACTTATATTTGTGATGGGGTTCCTCGCTGGAGGCTTCATTCTTGGAGCAGTTCACAATGCAATTCTCCTCATAGTTGTGGCGGTCTTGTTCACAGTTGTTGCTGCACTTTTCATTTGGAATATTTCTTGTGAAAGACGTGGTATCACAGATTTCATCGCTCGTTATCCGGATGCTGATCTTAGAACTGCCAAAAACGGTCAATATGTGAAGGTCACTGGGGTAAGTATCTATGCATCCTGGGTGTTTTGCATTTACTATGTGCTACTGCTTTATCATGGGAAATGACGAAATGTGATTTGGCTTCCTTCCTTTGGTATCTCTACTATGTTCATAATATTGGTTTTTATATTTTGTTCATTGAAAAGGTGGTCACCTGTGGTAACGTGCCTCTTGAATCATCCTTCCATAGAGTTCCTAGGTGTGTTTACACGTCTACTTGTCTATATGAGTACCGTGGATGGGGTTCAAAGCCAGCCAATGCTTCACATCGTCGCTTTACATGGGGACTGAGATCAGCAGAGGTTAGTAGTGGCATGATGATATTTCATTTCACAGAAAAATGGTCTCTTTCAGTGTGGAATGTCTCTAAATGCATAAACGTTACTCCTACAATACATTGCAGAGGCATGTGGTAGACTTCTACATTTCTGATTTCCAATCTGGGCTCAGGGCATTGGTCAAAACTGGAAACGGTGCAAAGGTAACACCGCTTGTCGATGATTCTGTTGTCATCGATTTTAAGCCAGGAAATGAGCAAGCCTCTCCAGACTTTGTAAGGTGGTTGGGTAAAAAGAATCTAACCAATGATGATCGAATAATGCGGCTTAAAGAAGGGTATGAAAACACAACTTGTAGAAAAGAATGATAAAAATTTGACTTAAAAGAGTTACTAAAGGTTGTGTTGGTATCTGTGATACTTCTTTCACATGCAGGTATATCAAAGAAGGAAGCACAGTAAGTGTGATTGGAGTGGTTCAGAGAAACGATAACGTGTTAATGATAGTCCCGACGACAGAACCATTAGCAGCTGGTTGGCAATGGAGTAAGTGCACATTCCCTGCAAGTCTTGAAGGAATTGTATTGAGATGCGAAGATTCATCGAACGTAGATGCAATTCCTGTCTGATGCAGTAGTAGTGGAAGTCTTTCTTTTCCTTCTTCTTCCACGGTTGGTAGACGAAAATTTCACTGCTCCACTTCGGCTTCATTAATATTTTTCATGAAATCTGAAATGTGTTCTTGGTTGGTGGCCTTTTCGCTCTCTACTGATGATGATTCCTTTGGTTGGTGGTTTATGGTAGTGTTTTCTTTTTCTTCTCTCTTTTAATATTTCTTATTTTTTATATCGAGTTATTATTACATTAGGATGATAATGATGATGATGGATGTGGATTTCTTTTCTACAACTTAATTTGTGTTGTGGGCACTCTTCTTTGCCTTATGGTTTGTAATTTGTAAAGCTCTGCTAGTTATTCTTTTTTCGACCTAATTTGTGATCTAATGTAATGGGGATTATCTTTTTAGTTTGGAATGTTCCCGTTGCATGTGGATTGTATTTATTATTTCCTCCTTATTGTTTCTTCCTGAGATCAACTCTTTCCAAAAATACAACAGAATCACCTCATCGGGGAAATGTATATAAATTACAAACTCTCTCTACATCACTGCCAATTTGTAAAAGAAGTAAATTCCAACAATGATCAGTAAGTAACCTATGGATTTTGATGAAACTTAGAATTTACAGAGCTTAGACACTAGAGAAATATAGATATTTTTTACTCAAAAGACTTTGACGAACTTCAAATATAAGAACGAGTATTGATCCTAGGAGTAATGATACAGTGTGATTAAGAGAGATTACAGAGCAGTGGCGGGGGGAAATAACCAGCAAAATATAAGCTTTCTTATAACTTTGATGTTGAGATAGATTTCAGCAAATGTAATGTTATTTGGATGAAAGAGATCTTTTCAGTTTTCACCCTCCAATTTATCATGCGCCGCTTGCATAAAGACGGGTCCATTCCTTAGCTGCACAGATATAGTTCACAAGGATGTGAGATACTAACACAACGTTTAGAAAGAAAGAAAGAAAGAAAGAGTAGAAAGATATTGTAACAAGTTTAAATTCAGTGTTAAAATCACATCACCTGTATCCACAGCTTCTGCCTCATTACTCTTCCAGTGCTTAGCAATGTTCTCAGAAAGCGGATCATCTGGGTTTGGTGCACTCAGAAGAGCTTGAATACTTTATAAGGATTGCACACGTTAATAAAATAGGAGCAGAAGTCAAGCTCCAAGAAACCAATAGTTTTTAGCAGGAAATAATCTTATGTAATCAGCTCATATACCTTAAGAGCACTGTTCGTATTTGTAGTGCAGGGCTCCATTTGTCCTTGAGAATATCAAGACAGATTCTTCCAAGCTGCTCAAATAGACACAAGTTTAGGAGCATGTCTTTGGTTGTGTGGATGACAAAGGAAAAAGAGGAGGGATTTGGAACAGACCTTGTCAATGTTAGGATGGTATATCTTTGTGAGAAACCTAACCTGTAACAGATTAAATCATTAATAGAGTCATTAGAGAATAGAGAAATGCTCTACACAAACCATTTACAAAAAATCAAACGTTCAAGAACTATATCCATATGAAAAGAGAAACAATGACAAGAAATATGACATTACATGTACGTCACTCATAATCCAACCAGAATCATGGATCTCAGAGACCATTTGGTATGTGTACAAATAAATACCAAACCAATATATTCGCTTAATAACTAGATTCTTATAGCTGACACTACTTATAGTCAAATGACTTACCTTGGGAGCTGCCATAGGGTATTCTTCAGGCAAAAAGAGCTCCAACTTGAAAACTCCTCCTATAAGATGGAATCTATCACTCAGTAAAAAGTTAAAATTTTAAGAGAGAGCATATTCAAAGGAGAAAAAGAAAAAAGGTACAAGTTTTAAACTTAGCATCTGGTACGCAACAGAACAAATCGAATGTGTTAATAATAAAACTAAGTACAGTTGTGTATGTATATTCAGGACTATACTTAACACTAGCTAGTGTCACAAACAAGATACAAGAGCATTAGCAATCATTGCTTGACATAAACATGTTGTACTCTCAAAGCAAAAAATCTAATACTCGGATTATCAGAAGACTATTTGACTACCTTCATAAGGTGATTGTGTAGGACCAAGAATCATAACGTTGAAATACCGCATATTATCCTCAGATGGAGAGGCACTTATACCGGGAGCTGCACCAATCAAATCAATCGAAGTTATAATCAGATTTAAATCTTACTCTACAACCAAATTCCAAACTCCATGGACGGTCACGTCTCGGATCCACAATTCAACCATCAAAATTGATATTATCATCTCAAAATCAACACTATAACTCAACAAGGCAGGACGAATTAAAGAGTTTTTTACCCGGTTCACTGAGCAGACGTTGAGTTTCCTATCAGATCGCAAGGAAAACAAAAGTTAAGAGACTCCGATAGAAACAGAGATCGGTAGAGTTTGTCCAAGGAATCAAATCGAGATTGGAAAACAAACCTTGATGATTCTTCGCGGCAAATTACTGTTGGCCATTATCACTTGTCGATCGAGCTCAGAGAGTTAGGGTTTTTGAAGGGAGCTGCTGATGATAATCGAGAACAACAAGTTCGTCGTCGTCGTCTCTCGAATCTGACGAAGATTTTAATTCGATTTCCTTTCTCTATCTTTAAAATTCAACTCTGGACGAATCAAATAATATATTAGCTTTTATTTTACGTATTTTCCCGCAACCTTTGTTTATTGCTAACCCTCCCTAAAGTTCTACTTATTTATTGATTTTTCCCAACAGTTTTCGAATATTACATAGATTTTCTCAGATTTCCGGGCTTATTGGTCCATCAAAGCCATTTATATGTGAGGCCCATATTTATTATAATGGACCTTAACCAAATCCAGTTTATCCATTAAGCTTGTCATTTTATATTGGACTTGTAAAACTTTAAACATTTCATTGGGTTGGGCCGATCTCGAAAGCCCATCAAGAATAATACGACTTTAAAGTAGCGAACTAGGTAGTAGGTTCACTGTGAGTTAGCCGTTGAGGATGTCAGAACGGTAACTATGACGTCAAAAGCTGAGAATTCGAAAACTATCCGTTAGTGATTTTACCCAACGGTAAAGAAAACTTGTCTATATATAGTAATACACACAACACAGTCCTCGTTACTCCTAAATTATCTAATCCAAACCAAGACATGTAGATAGAAACCTATTCTCTTTTTGTCTCTTGTTGTCTGATTCTCTCTTCATCTTCGGCGGCAAAACTCAGCCAATCATCGGTGAGTTACTTTGTACTTTACTTTACGGTGAAAAGCGAAAACTGTGTCTATGTAAAACCTTTGTACATTACCTTTCTGTCTCTATGTACTTTAATTTCCAGTTTCTTTCTTGTTGTATTGTTTGGGTGTTTTTAGTCGGAATTACTCTTCTTGGCTCTTAGTACTTTGTTTTGACCCATGTTGGATTTTGATTTCTATGTTATTCGTATTGTTGATACTTCGTTTAAAACTTATATGTTGACAAATGAATACGGTGCAATGCCTTAATTTAAACCATGAATCTTTTATTTTCGTTATTATTTATTTGATAATAGTCCTAATAATGTTTTTAATCAAGATATAATATTTTTTGCGAGGGATCATTAATTCTGATGAGGAGGACAAAGCTTCAACAAGCGAACAACAATATCCACTACTTAGAGAGCTAAAGCATAAACATGAATTGCAATTTCCGCCAGGTTAGTTTTCAATCCTTTCCAAAAATCAACTACTATCAATAATAATTGAAGCACTTTTTAGTCGAAATACTCATCACTCGAAACACTTTCTAGTGTAAACTTTTTAATTCTACTTTAATAACACACTCATAAACACTATATCATTTAGTAGTAAAACACTCAGTAACTAAAAAATATTTTCTTAAAAAAAGATATGATGCGGAACTTTTAATTAAAACTCACAACTAAAAAATTAAAATAGTTGAAACATACTTAGTAAACACCAAATTATTTTCAACAAAAAATAGTCAAAGTCGTAGCACTGAACCATTCAACCAAAAAAAAACACATTTAACAAGATACACACACGACTAATAAATGTGTATTTTCTTACGTCTTTAAAATTACATTAACACTTAATTAATTCAACAAAATCCCTTTAGCCAAAATTTAGTCGAAGCACTTACTCAAAAAACTTATATCTAAATCCGAACACACGTAAAACACTAGATCAATTTACTTAAAAGTCGAAACATATATTTCCAAGCATACTTCTAAACAAAGCATACTTAGTGAAGTACATTAGTTATACTGTTGAACACAATATTAAATCACGAACACGTACTCCTAAACTAGTCAGGCAAATTACTCCTAACATTTTAGTCAAAACATAGTTATTCGTAACACTTGAAAACACTTCCGCAATTCCGCATTTAAAGGCAAGTGCAAAAATCACACTTTATTTAAAAAAAGCTTATATAAAAACCGTTTTAGGCGAAGTATGAATATTACTTGAACAATTATTGTTTTTACTTCACATTTCGTCGAAGCGTCTGTTAGTCGAAGCCAAGCACAAGTTGAACCACTGTTAGTCGTATCGCTGTTAGTCGTTAGTCAAAACACTTTTTTATGTCATACATTTTGTACGTTGTTATTAAATGTTAACTTGATCGGGAAAAGACCACTCTGTTGCAGGTCGCACACCTTTAACAGTGATCTAATATATCAAAGACAAAAAAAAGGTGGATTGAGATTAATCATAAAAGGAAACAAATACTTTAACAACTTCTCAAAAAAATTGGTGATCAAACTCAGAAAACTAAAAATTGGAACATAGCAACTGAAGAAAATGAAAATGAGGATCTGTTTCGCATCCATATTTCGCAAACTCATTAAAACGTTAATTAATTTTAAAATAACCAAGTGTAGATAACGCAGCTTATCGGATCCGTTGGTATAACGTTGTATGGTCCTCAGTTTGGAAGGAGTGGCGATTTTCCGAAAATGGATTGATATAAGGCAAACAGATTGGTTCAGAGTAATTTCAAAAAAATCAATGAAACGGTATATGAAATAATGTACTTAAAATATTATATCAAATAGGCTATCTCTATGCTCACATCACATGCGTCGAATAAACAATTAAAACAAAAATCCAACGGGACGACCAATAGCATAATTCCGGTGGCTCGTAATTAAAAATTGGTCCACATTATATCAAAGTGCTCACGTACCCTTTCAAAATTCCAATTCCAACTAATGTTGCTGTGGTGCTACAGAAATAAATAAAAAACTATAGTTGAAAACTGACAAAACAAGTATAATTAATATTGACTCGCTTTATACAAGAAACATGTTACTTTGTACAAAACAAGTATAATTAATATTGACTAAAATGAAAATTATCACTTTATACCTGTTAAGAATCGATAGATTATCATACAAGTTGTTTCAAATTATTATACAAGTTTGTTTCACTTCACTTTACACCGAATAGCATTGATAAATTAATATACACCTGCTAAAGTGACGAGGTTTCAAAAGCATATCATTGCATCCTATAAAAAGAAGCTCACTCAGTATACTAAAACACACCAACATTCATCAAAAAAACACATAACAAAAAATGGAATTCTCAACCACATTAGCTCTGTTCTTCACTCTCTCCATATTCTTGGTCGGAGCACAAGCCAAAGTTCCCGTCGACGACCAATTTCGAGTGGTCAACGAAGGAGGCTACACCGATTACAGTCCCATCGAATACAACCCCGACGTACGTGGCTTCGTCCCCTTCAGCGACAACTTCCGTCTCTGTTTCTACAACACAACCCAAAACGCATACACTCTCGCTCTTAGAATCGGAAACAGAGCCCAAGAATCCACTCTAAGATGGGTCTGGGAAGCAAACAGAGGCTCACCAGTCAAAGAAAACGCCACGTTGACTTTCGGCGAAGATGGAAACCTTGTACTTGCTGAAGCCGATGGCCGCGTGGTCTGGCAAACGAACACGGCTAACAAAGGCGTCGTGGGGATCAAAATTTTGGAGAATGGCAATATGGTAATATATGATTCAAATGGAAAATTCGTATGGCAAAGCTTTGACTCTCCGACCGACACGCTTCTCGTTGGACAGTCTTTGAAACTCAACGGTCAAAACAAGCTCGTAAGCAGACTTTCTCCATCGGTCAACGCAAACGGACCGTACAGTCTCGTGATGGAAGCCAAGAAGCTAGTCTTGTACTACACGACAAACAAAACTCCAAAACCAATCGGTTACTACGAATACGAATTCTTCACCAAGATAGCTCAGTTACAGTCTATGACGTTCCAAGCTGTGGAGGATGCCGACACCACGTGGGGTCTACACATGGAAGGTGTCGACTCTGGTTCTCAATTCAACGTCTCGACGTTCCTCTCGCGGCCTAAACACAATGCGACGTTGAGTTTTCTTCGGTTAGAGTCAGACGGAAACATCAGAGTTTGGAGTTACAGTACGTTGGCGACTTCCACGGCTTGGGACGTAACGTACACGGCGTTTACTAACGACAACACTGACGGTAACGATGAGTGTAGGATCCCTGAGCATTGTTTGGGGTTTGGTTTGTGTAAGAAAGGTCAGTGTAACGCTTGTCCTAGCGACATAGGGCTTCTTGGTTGGGATGAGACTTGCAAGATTCCGAGTCTCGCTAGTTGCGATCCCAAGACATTTCACTATTTCAAGATCGAAGGAGCTGATAGTTTTATGACGAAGTATAACGGTGGATCAACGACAACGGAGAGTGCGTGTGGGGACAAATGTACGAGAGATTGTAAGTGTTTAGGGTTTTTCTACAATAGGAAGAGTTCGAGGTGTTGGTTGGGTTATGAGCTCAAGACATTGACTAAAACCGGAGATACTTCCCTAGTTGCTTATGTCAAGGCTCCGAATGCTAGCAAGAAGTCAGCTCTTGCCATTTGAAGCGTAAACAAAGGTTTTTGTGTGTCGTTTTGACGAATAATAAGGCTACGTTGTCCTTTGTTTTCTCTTTTCTGAAAAAGTGTTGCTATTGGTTTATCTTGTTTTATGATTGCATGTTGATTCTCAAGCTACACCGTAATAAATTGAAGTGAAACGCATCAGCTAAATTCAATTATTCTCATTATTTTACCAAAAAAAATAAAATTATTCATTAATTTAGTATCATCACAAAATATGATATACTTAAGGATTGAATTGAGAAATTGAATCATGAATGAGTTTAAGCTTTCATGTTTTCTGTTTTTCTTTTTTTTTTAGCTTGAGACCATATTTTGAAGGTAATGTTTCAAGAAAAACCTTAACTTTCCGTTGTGAAAAAATGTTTTATATTTTTATTAGACACTGATGCAATGCAGTAGAACGTGCACACAACACTTTGCTTCTCATGACAAGCCATTGAAAGATTCAAACTTTTAATTTGGATTATTAAAGAAGCGGTATAAATATGATACGAATAAGATGCGTGCTACGGCGCTTCGACGCCGCGTCACCTTAACAGAGATGGTCATCTGTCTCGTTTTTTTTTGACCAGTCAACGCTCTTATATATTTATTATACATGTACATAATGTCTTAAATCATGCAGACTAATAACTTTACATCGTTTTCGTTGTTAGCTTTGATTTTTAAAAGTCAACTTGAAAGATGCCAGGTGTTATTTATAGTTTATACATATCAAGCAAATGCTTTCTACTGCATATATTATCGATTTTTTTTACCCAAACATAATAATTAATTATTGAACAAAAGGTACACAGTACTTAACACTAATCTTCATTTTTCTTCATTTTGTGAGCTGATTTGGTCTAATTAAATCGATGGCATAAAAGCCAAAACCAGAGAAACATTGTTTATGAATAGAAATTTTTAGAGGTAAAAATTTAGCATTTGGAACCAAAGAGTCGGTTCTAATATAATGTATAAAGAACGAAAAATAAACGATAGAAATATTAACTGAACATTTAGTATGACGGTTTGGGACTTTGGGGTGACAAATTGTTGTACTATATTGAGCTGCCCATAAGCATTTGTATTTGTGAAACATTGCATATTAATTGGAGCTGAAGTATATACATATGCATAGCTATGAGTTAATTTTTCTACCTCGTCTCGAGACAATGCATTTTGAGGTGATTTGGTTCCCAAATGATGCCGCTCTAAAAAGGCTAATTAAGAAGTCAAACTTATTGTTGTTTTGTTGATGCCTCACGGGAATCACCAGATATGAAAGCTAAAATCTGATGATAAATGCATAACAAACAAGGCCATCAAATTATTAAAGGTAGTTCTTCAATAGAACCCACTTCAAGCAAAACCAGTAGCTTTACTAATGGAAGTTCAACAAGCCAGAAACTTGGGTTATTATGAGGTAACGTTTGTTGGAGATGGCAAAGCTTAATTTGTATGATTGTCACCAGTCAAGAAAAACACAGGGCTAACTGCAAAACTTCTATCAAAACTCTTGCCAAAGACATCGTATCTCTTTCTAGACAGCATGTAATTATATATATATGTACGTGGAAAACAAACTTAGTAGGAGTGTGTACAATTTAGCTAAGTATGATTGAATACATTCTACAGGACATGTAGTAACTTGGAACTAGTTATATTTTCTTTCTTGTGTAATAAGAAGATTTGAGGACAAAAAAAAAGATGCTAAATACAAGTTGGCACATGGACTCGGAAAAGAATAATAAAATGTTGCCAAAAGTAATTTAAAACAAAAATAGCTAGCCGTCGAATAAGACCTGTGCCCACACACACCTGGCAAGCCGCCGGGTATTGGGAGTTGGGACACATGACCACACCAAAGATCCGATCTAGATCATTTACATTAGATAATTATTTATCCATGGTCCGTTTATTTTTGTAAAACACCTTCAAATTTCTTTATTAACAAGTGGTCAGAATAGTTCAGATTAATATCAGAAAGACAATTAACTATAAGGATAGATAAAGTTGCATGTATTTGAATCATATATCAAATTCTATCTGAATCATATATCAAATTCTATCTATAATCTATGCGAATGCGACGTGAGTCAATAAATATTAAAGACAAATCCAACGAGACGAGAGAATCGACTATGAGCATCTTCCAGGTGGCTCGTAATTAAAAGTTGTTGGTCGGTGGGTCCTCATTCAAACGAGTGATTTATTATTTCGTTCGATTCAATACGCAACTCTAGTAATTTCAATTTAACTAATGCTGATGCAGTGTAAGAAAGTATAGTTATCAACCAACAACTCGCTTTGTAAGAGAAACATATCATACTTTTGATGATACTATTTTTTCTTTTTTGAATTTCACACCGGATTCAATCGGTAAAGTATTATAGAAGTTCTTACTGAAACAACATTAATTTTTTTGTAAAATATAAATCTAAGAAGAAAAAATTACTAGGGAAATTAATAGCAAACTGTAACGGTTGACTGGTTTTGCTAATCGTGCACGGTTTAGCATTGAGATTAAGATAAGCTCTTTCTAAAATATTCGAAACATATCCTTTAAAAAAAAAAAAAAAAA
>Ga0041059_1001386_pt1 | contig 19234 bp, 14 predicted proteins | sample AraColnosormetaG_FD_56232 | JGI IMG/M metagenome (GOLD analysis project Ga0041059, IMG submission 56232) | Arabidopsis roots microbial communities from North Carolina, USA - Col MF nosort | ecosystem: Host-associated > Plants > Roots > Unclassified | place: USA: North Carolina | collected...
AAAAAAAAAAAAAAAAAAGTAACTCAAGTACTCAACTAGTTTAGAACCCAACGATATTGCTGGTTTGATGGTAGGTTAATTTGCAAGAAAATCTTTGTTGAAAGATCTATACATCCAGAGTTATTCAGATATCTCAGTAAAACATCAACATGCATGATGATTCTTAAATTCAAGGTTGGCATGTCACTGTATTATTCGAAGTTCGAACACCAATGCACACAACAATTAGTGCTATCAAGACTATCATATATATTATCTAGAGATCATATATATTATCTAGAGATATGTATATCATTAAAATTTGTAGATAATTTAGTTATAAGTTATTCTGTACTTCGTATGAGTTAAATAAAATCATCAAGAGACAAACAGTGTATGATCCCTACCAATAATGTGAATTAACATTTTTTCTTATAGGAGTTGGTTTTCATTTTTTTTCTTCTTCAAATTCTTTACGTTAATATTGAAATATCAAATATATATACTGTACATCATTTCCATGTGATTCGGTAATCTAGGACCTATGAGCAATTTTTAATTGTATTTACAATTTTGTACTTGTATTCACATAATCATTCTGATGAAACGAAATGTGGAGACATACTAAAAATAATATGAAAGTGTATGTATCTTCTTGAAGAAAACCTGTTCTATGAGATATTTTTTAAAGTAATTATTGCTCTCTATTTACATTATTACATATATGAATATTTTCATCCTTTGGAAACTTCAAAAGTAACCATAGACAGCTTCCGTTTTGGTCCAATTGACTGGAAAGAAAGATTCATCTTAAACTATTTTGAGCATAAAACAACATTAAAAAAATATATTATCTAAAGTCTTAACTTCAACTTTTAAATCAAAATTTTTGCCATTGATTACCCCAAATATATTGTTCTGCTCTTACGAAGAAGAAGAAAAAAGAAAAGAAAAGAAAAAAAGAGCGCGGAACTTGAGCAAGGTGGTAAGTGTAAAGAGGGACCCACAAAGGGGGGGAGAAACGGAATGATGTGGTGACGTGGCGGGTGGTGGTCCGGCGTGAGCGAGCCATCGATCATTTCCTGTTGCAGGCCGGTTGGTCACGTGGGTCCCTTCCCGTTATCCCGTTCTCTTAAACCTTTCTTAATCCAATTATTAATTAATTAATGCACTGTGTTATAAAAAAAAAATGTGAATGTGATCGTTTTAAGTGTTACTAAAAAAATCATCTACCTTTTCTTACAAAAAACTAACAGAAACGAATTTTGCTTATTCGTGTTCCACAAAATTTCATTATAACTGATACATATTTTTTTTCTACCATACCAGAGCAAATAGTAAAGGTGTTTATTAATAAAAAAAATCCATAAATGAAAAGAAACAAAAAAAACTCAATATTTGGAATCGTTGTACCACATGAAACAATCTTTTAATTCAAAAGTCGTGACAGAACCATCATCACTTGCTTCAACTAAAAAATTTCTATATATGTGTATTATCGAATATATGAATTGAACAGTTACATATTAGTGATATACTTTAATTTCTAACCCATGCGGAAATTTTCGTAGGAATTATTTTTTTTGCTAACTTATCAAATTTTGTAGAAATATTATCCGTGAATGTATGTACCTAAAATATGTTCCCCGATTAACTATACCAATTTTCTTCCGACCCTTAACTATTATATCAATATCGTGTAATCATTTAACTAATTAACTAACCAACTAACAGGATAATATTTTTAAAATACATATTAGGTAAGTTATATGTTGAATATAGCTATAGTTTGTGTTTAGGTAAGTTCATCAAATATCGGATGGTTATGCGGCTGATGCTAGGGACTTCGGGGCAAAGATTTGGTGTCTAAGAAAATCTTATATTCATAAAACTACAATAAAGAATTACAAACAAATAAAGTATTAGAGAGGAAATTGGATGTAGATTTCGTTTAATATTTTTCTTTTTGCTTTTGTGTGTTGTTGAAACGAAGCATAGAAGTGAAGCAAAAGTAAAGACCGTGATCCCAAAAGTGTCGTTTTTGGTCCCACTTTGCCTCTTGTCCATTACCTATTTGATATTGTAATTAAATTATTCTTAGTATTCCACACTTTTTAATTTCATATTGATATATATGCAAAACCATATAAATTAATATAATGATACACAGTCAATATAGTTTTTTTGTTTTTTTCCATAGTCAATCTATAACTCATCGAACTCTGTTTTTTTTGTTAGTAAATACTGTATTACAATGACTATGAATAAAAATTCTCGTTTTGCATAGTTATGTAAGAAAAAACACTCTAAAAATCTCTGCACTTTTGTCATTCCATAATACCATTTACCAACCATAGTCGTTAGTATTTCGTAAACAATCTTTACATAGTTATAAAAACATAAGTGTTTTTACTTCACTAGCTGATTACTGGGATATAATGGTAACTAAGACATAAATGACAGTTTCATTTATAATTTTTCTTTTGTTAAGTATACTGATTATTAATGGTGAATGGTGAGCTCTCATTGGGCCACCTACCATTTGTGGAATATTAAAATAAGAATAAAATACTATTTTCTTTTTGTAGAATCCAAAATTATACGTTACAATTAACCTACAAAATGGTCGATATAATACTTTTCACATAGATCCTGCTGAAATTGCAAGTTACCACTATGAATAAATAATAATTTTGGATTCTAGAAGAAGAATCTCCATGAATACCTCTATATATATGGATGGTATTTTTTACTAACTAATATCATGTTAAAATTTTCAATTGAGTGTATAAAACCTTCAAGACAACTAATTATACTATCCTATATACGCATGGGCCAAGGTGGCATACATTTTCTTATAAAATATAAAAATATGTTACCTTCTAAAAAATACCCTTCTACTATATACTACCGTAGAACCTACAATGATCATCATGACACATTAAGTAATTACGGCCAAATAAATAATCGAAAATAAATGAACGGTGCAAGTCCAAGGCTTTTTTCTTGTTCTAGGGTTTAGAGGGAATTTGCGCATGACTCGTGTTGTATATCCATTTGATGAGAAGATATATTTCTTCACAACTTGTCCCATAACCCTAATCATTACAAAAATTCCCTATGAATTAAACCACGTGGGAAGTTTGTTCCTTTTGTCAGTTTCTTGTCCCATGAGAAAAACTTGTTACATGTGAAAACACTTCCATGTGAAAGATTCTACCATCTTACTTATTGTTTGGTTTGATCTTACCACTAGTGATGATGTACAGCTAGCCAACGTACAGCCAGTGTTTCAAATCGGCTCGTTAGTTTTAGGGTTACATAGCGCCGAACTTTTTAGTTTTTTGAGAAAAATACTCAACTTCAGATGATTCAGTACCGATTCATATATGACCAATTTTCTTAGATTTGAGTCTGGTTAGACCAAATCCATTACACATTTACACCCCGTCGCTTTTTTTTGTTTTGTTGTTATAGATATGCCTGAAGTTGCTTTCTGAATGGCCACAAAACTGAAATGATCAGATCAAATATGAATGTTTATAAAACAAGATCAAAATCTGGATGGATCGATCCATAGAATCTCATGGCGTCATTTCCATGCCAATTGCCAAAACGAGCCCGGACTAAGTAACACCATTGTGACATTTATATTTATCAATAATGGTTATTTGTATTATGTGTTACTACTTACTACTAGTAAGTTACTAGATATCCAATCTCCGAAAATAAGTTCTATGTAGTTTTAAATGATGCATATATATATGCGAGACAAAAAATGTTGCATGTAAACAAAAAATGCTGATTATTGTGAAATATATTAATTATTTTTTTTATTTTTTTGTTATGAAGGTCATGTTAATTATTTTAAAGACTTTGTTTCAAATAAAATAAAAAATTAATTTTAAAAAATCATATATTTGGTATTACAAATTTTTTGAGGTAATAGTTGTAGTTGACTTTGTAAATAATTTACCAAAAAAAATTATGTTTGAAGTGTACTCTGCCCCAGTAAATAATATTTAGGGCCACCACTATCTATATTATTCAATAAATAAGCGCACATAAAATTCTAATAATTACTTTTTTCTTAAATCCATAATAATTAGTAAGCTAATTATCATTAATAATTATACGTAACAATAGTCTAAATGCATGGCTTTAATCACTATACCATGCACCAAACGACTAATTATTTCATGCGATATGAATCATTGAATACGAAAAATTACTGGAAGATTTCAAATCGACGAATACTAACTCAACAAACTCAACTAATAATGACCTTTAAACAGTTTGGATTATAAATTTATTACCCAATTCAAGAGATAAACAGTAAACCCAGTGACAAGTAGATATCTGAAATTTAAATTTTTTTGAACGGAATTGTTTTTTTAATTCATAGGAACAATTTTTTGGAACATCAATCAGCATATATATGGGTTTTTTTGGGGTCAAATTCAACAGCAAGCATGCATATGGTTTATAAACTTTATATATATGATTTTATTGTCAACCTTTTTTTTTTGGACAAACTGGTTTAATTGTCAACCTATAGATGATATTTCAAGAAAGACTGAATTCTATTTTGAGTTGACTGTATGAGTATGTATGAGTGTAAAAGTCAGCCATTTTGCAGAAACAAATATGCACATCGACGACGACCCTCATGATTTCATAGTTGGCCAGCTCAAGCCGTGTGTCAAATTATTACAAGTTACATTTATTATATTTTCGTTTATATATGCTTTAGAGAATGTAAGATGTAAATGGAAATGGGAGATATGATTGCATTTTGGTTTATATGTCTTCTTCGGAACAATAATACGAAATTATAGTAGTAATCATAAGATAAAGAAATTAATGAACAAAAATTTAAAAAGACTCATATTAAAATAAAGAGGGTAACAAAAGATAATGAAAATAACTCTCTAGATCTAAGCATGATGTGTCTATATACACCGACATTTTTTTCTTTTAATTAAGTGTATTGAAAATAAATTAAATAAGCCATGATTTTGATTTTGCAGTTTCGATTTTGATTTTGATTTTATTTAAAATGCTATATATGAGCCTGGTAACAGGAATGGTCGATGCAGTTTATTTCAATCTCAAGAGCTTACATGTGAAATACACAACTCAATAGCTTTCACTATTTCTTGAACGAAATTGACGAACAAGTAACAAAAAGAAAAATCGAACCGGAGAAGAAATCGTTGGTCTACCAATAACCGGAGTCTCCACGACAGTACAAAACCGACACCGTTTCTTAGTAATTTTATTCTTAAGATACAATATAATTTTATACTCGTATCCAAACAGTCCACACACAACCCCAAAACAAAAGTAAGAAAACTTGTAGACAAAAGTAAACAAAAGTAAACAAAAGTACGATAACAAAACTCTATACTCGTAGACAAACTTCACCGAACGTATTTAGCTAAAGAAAACTTGACCTCAAGATTTTCTTGTCTTCTTTAATCCAGGTGCTTGTAACTATGATTCCATATTACTAAAAACATGCATGTCTCCTTAGCAAAGAAAATCACAAGTAAGAAATGTATCATAATGATGAAAAATGCTATGAGACTGGTAACAAGAAATGGGTGATGAAAACAAATTCAATCTCAAGCAACAGTTCTCACTTAGAAGTGAGATCAGTTCAGGAGCTTTCACTATTTCTTAAATGAACTGAAGAACAAGTGAATACAAAAACAAAATCGAACCGGAGAAATGAAACTCTAAACAATGGAACCGGTGAATAAATCGTGGGTCTGCTGATAACCGGGATTTCCACGACAACACAAAACGACATCGTTTTATAAGATTCTTTATTATTAAACGTAACGAGGATAATTATAAACCCGGACAAATATCCACTAACAAATTCTATCCTCATATCCAAACAGTCCCTCAATTTCTCAAAACCCCAAACAAGTGTTCTTTTCTTATAGAGAGTAGTCTCCCAAGAAGCTGCAGAGACTTGCAAAAATCTCAGATTCAAACAATGGCAGAAGAAGCTAAAGCTAAAGGAAACGCTGCTTTCTCTTCCGGTGACTTCACCACGGCTATAAACCACTTCACCGAAGCCATAGCTCTTGCTCCAACCAATCACGTCCTCTTCTCAAACCGTTCCGCTGCTCACGCGTCGCTTCATCAATACGCCGAAGCTCTCTCCGATGCGAAAGAGACGATTAAACTCAAACCGTATTGGCCTAAAGGTTATAGCCGTCTCGGTGCTGCTCATTTAGGGTTAAACCAGTTTGAGTTAGCCGTCACTGCTTATAAGAAAGGTTTAGATGTCGATCCGACTAACGAGGCGTTGAAATCTGGATTGGCTGATGCGGAGGCGTCTGTTGCTAGGTCACGAGCTGCACCGAATCCGTTTGGTGATGCTTTTCAAGGACCGGAGATGTGGACGAAGCTTACGTCTGATCCTTCGACTAGAGGCTTTTTGCAGCAGCCGGATTTTGTTAACATGATGCAGGAGATTCAGAAGAATCCTAGCAGTCTTAATTTGTATTTGAAGGATCAGAGAGTGATGCAATCTCTTGGAGTTTTATTGAATGTTAAGTTTAGGCCACCGCCGCCTCAGGGAGATGAGGCTGAGGTTCCTGAGTCTGATATGGGTCAGAGTTCTAGTAATGAGCCTGAGGTTGAGAAGAAGAGAGAACCGGAGCCTGAACCGGAACCGGAGGTGACAGAGGAGAAGGAGAAGAAAGAGAGGAAGGAGAAAGCTAAAAAGGAGAAAGAGCTTGGGAATGCTGCGTATAAAAAGAAGGACTTTGAAACTGCTATTCAGCATTATTCTACTGCTATTGAGATTGATGATGAAGACATCTCGTACCTCACAAATCGTGCTGCTGTTTATCTTGAGATGGGAAAGGTATGATTTTCATATGTGTAATGCTCTTTTGTTTTGTCCCTTTATTTGCTGATAGGCTAGAAGCCTAGAATGATGATTTGCTTGTTATGTGCTACAATGGTGATTAGTTTTTAATGTCATTGTGTTTTGATTCAGTACAATGAGTGCATTGAGGATTGTAACAAGGCTGTGGAAAGGGGTAGAGAGCTTAGGTCAGATTACAAGATGGTAGCTAGAGCTTTGACTAGAAAAGGGACTGCTTTGACTAAGATGGCCAAATGCTCGAAAGACTATGAACCTGCCATTGAAGCTTTCCAGAAGGCTCTTACAGAGCACCGTAACCCTGATACGTTGAAGAGACTTAACGATGCGGAAAGAGCAAAGAAAGAGTGGGAACAGAAGCAATATTTCGATCCTAAGCTAGGGGATGAAGAGCGTGAAAAAGGTGATTGCTTTAGCAATTAGTCTCTTTTTTTTTTTTTGTGTGTGTGTGTGTGTGTGTGTGTGGGAAAAGAAAGCTTATAGAACCCTGAAAACAAGAATGAATTAGCGTTTTTACTGCTGCTGTTGTGGTGTATTTAATACAGGTAACGATTTCTTCAAGGAGCAGAAGTATCCTGAGGCCATAAAACATTACACCGAAGCAATCAAAAGGAACCCAAATGACCATAAAGTAAGGGCACTTCATCATATTTATATGTTCTTAAGGTCTTCTACAATGATTTTCTATTCCGACTGTTTGAGCAACTCGTACTTTTTTTGCACCTATGTTAGGCATATAGCAACCGAGCTGCTAGTTACACTAAGCTAGGTGCAATGCCTGAAGGACTAAAGGATGCAGAAAAGTGTATTGAGCTCGATCCAACCTTCTCTAAAGGATACAGCAGAAAAGCTGCAGTCCAATTCTTCCTCAAAGAGTACGACAATGCGATGGAAACATACCAAGCGGGTCTCGAGCATGATCCTAGTAATCAGGAACTTCTTGACGGTGTTAAAAGGTATATACACAGATACACAGAGATTATTAACTTTTCTATCTATTGCCATGAATTTGTTTAATGTGGTTCAAATCTATTCTGCAGATGTGTACAACAAATCAACAAGGCTAATCGCGGAGACCTTACTCCTGAGGAATTGAAAGAGAGACAGGTTAGTTACATTCTGATGATTCTCATGTTTTCTCCCCCCATTTGTGATTGAAAGAAAACCCGGGAAGCTAACTTGGATTTCTCCTTTTCTTTTGTGTAGGCAAAGGGAATGCAAGACCCAGAAATCCAGAACATCCTCACAGATCCTGTAATGAGACAGGTAAATAAACAAACTCTGTCGTAAATTGTGATTGTATGAGTATGATGCAATTTTTGTTTGAATCGAGTTTCTTATTACCAATGTTACTCTGTTGTGAGATGTCTAGATAGATCTAACTATGTTTTTACGTGTTGGTTCGAGTTTGCATGTGATAATACCTCTTAACATTCTAAAACCTTTCTTCCAAACAGGTACTGTCTGATCTTCAAGAGAATCCAAGCGCAGCACAGAAGCACATGCAAAATCCAATGGTTATGAACAAGATTCAAAAGCTTATTAGCGCTGGGATCGTCCAGATGAAATAAACTCAGAAGAGTTGAAACATCGAATATCCGTTTTGGCAGATTCATTTTTTCTCTTATATCTTTGCAATCTGCAACAATTCTAGATTTGTGACCGGCTGATTTCCCATGTTTACTGACGTTGTGTTCCGAACAAATTGCAATCATATTTTCTTCTGATATAACATTTACTGCGATCCTTAAAGTTATGTTGCTTTACATCTCTATACCATTTGGAGCATAAGAGAGCAAATGGCTAAATACACAACGACTTTGTCATTCACAAAATTTGAATCATTTCATTGCTTCAGCTCTACAAATTGCTACCGCACATAACTAACTTGCCATTCAGGTCCAAAGAACTTGAAAAAAGGTAAGAAACGGAGTCTTGTGGCTTCGTTGTCCCATTCAACCCTTTCAAGCCATTCTTCCTCTTGGTACTTAATGACAAGTTCTTCATCCCTTATGGCAATTTCAGAATCCAATGGAAGCTTTCTCAGCTCAGGACACTTCGTTATGTGAATTGTCTTCAGACATGGAAAAGACAGAGGTTGCCAGTAGATGCTCCTCAACATCGCTAGATTGTGTAGGCGTAGACTCTCTAGTTTCTGGAAAGGAATGATACCACTCATAGTCATAGCTTTCTCTTGGTTTATTATTCCTTCTACTAGTTCCGAGTCCAGAACCTCGAGACTAGTGAGGTTAGGAGCGAACAACAACCACGTCAAATCCTTCAGACCATCACAGCTACTTATATGCACAGTGGAGAGGTTATGGAGGAATTGAGTTTTGGGACTTCTGTTCGATGATAATGATAAAGTTTTCCTCTCTATCTTTATCTCACACATTCCACACTTCCTTATGATGACTTTATTGAGATTATCCATATCTGGCAAAGTCAATACTCCGGATGATTCTTCCTGAACTCCTCTAAGTACTAAGATTTGAAGACATTTCACCAACCTGGGAGCATTTAACAACTTCTCCACTACCAAGCTTGACTTGATACTTATGTTTAGAACTTCTAAATGTTCTAATAGCTGCAACTCCTCCACTAAGCTCATGTCTAGCGACATTTTAGACTGTAAAAGTTGCAATTTCCTCAAACTTGATATATTTGATATCCCTGAAATACTCTTAAGTCTCTTCATGTAATCCAATCTCAAATATCTGAGCTTTTTCAACTCTTGTAGACCGACAGGTAGCCGCTTAATGTATGTCCACGACAAGTCAAGATAACGCAAGGAGACTAACTTTGATATTTGGTTAGGCAATTTCCGGAGACTTGAATTCCCTGATAGATCCAAAACAACTAGCATTGGGATACACCGGAAGAATTCATCCGAGATATGTAGCAATGAATCATTTTTCTGAAGGAACAGAGTTGTAAGTTCCAGGCATTCGGGACTGCCAGATAAAATTTCAATCTCATTTTCCATCAGCGACATCCTTCTCACAGAACTCCAGTTCTTGACTTTCGGTACCTCACGTAATCCAACACCGACTTGCACAATACATCTTTCTTTATGTTCCCCAAGATCAGATGCAATCCATAGAGCCATCTCCCGAACCACATCATGCATTTTAACTTGTTCTTTATTGATAGCTTCCTCCAACAACAAACATGCTCGGACAAGGATACCAATGATCTCATAACCTTGGCTTAATGCTCTTTCTCTACTTTCATTTTCATCTATGAATCCCTCACATATCCAATAGTCTATCAACCTCTCTTTTTCCATACGATAATCTTCAGGAAACAGAGAGCAATATAGGAAACATGGTTTCACCTGCTCCTTGTTTAAATTATCATAGCTATACTTTAGAATAGGAAGAATTTGTTCCATACCAGGGAATTCTGCAGCATATGAGCTCAAAACGTCAATTGCGTTACGCCATTCTTGTACCATCCTTTTGCATGCCATGGTCTCGCCAATGACATTAAGTGCCAATGGTAGGCCACAACATTTTCCAGCAACTTTTCTTGCAAGTTCAGGAATGTCTGGATGGCCTTTCAATGTGTTTTCTCCAACTTTCATTTGGAACAATTCCCAGGCTTCGTTGGGTTCTAGGCAACTGACTTCCATCGGGTCATCAACCCGCATACGCCCACAAACATCTCTAGAACGAGTGGTGAATACTACTTTGCATCCATTTTGTCTGCTTGGATAAGGGACTCCAAGCACTTCTAAATTCACTTTCTCCCATATATCATCCAACAACAACACAAATTTTTGTTTCCCAAGGACATTGTATATGTCAAGGGCTCTCTGGTTTTCATTTACATTATCCCACTCTTCGCCTCCAAGGTCTAGTCTCTTCCCGATGTCTCCTTGAATCCTATGGATATCTGGACTCTTAGACACCACCACCCATATCACAACCCCAAACCCGCTACATTTTTCAGAAAACTTGTTGTTGATTCGTGTGAGAAGGGTGGTTTTGCCTACTCCACCCATGCCATAAAGACCCACAATCTCGTCTCCGTCTTCTGTGAGACGGGTCCATACCCTTTCGAGCATTGTTTCCTGACCTACGATTGTAGGTTGAATAGGCATCTCTTCAATCCTAGCTATTGGAGTGGCTAAAGTCACAGTATCAAAATCTCCTTGAGAACTAAGACTCTCAATCTCCTTCAACATCAGGACAACCCTTTTCCCATAAAGATAGCTCATTTTCACATTTTTAGAGCAAAATCCAAAGAGACACAACCTTTGAAGCTCAGCGTCATTAGTGGTAAGCAGTTCATTGAATTTATTCTCGACGGTCGAGACATTCGTAAGCCATCCTTGGACTTGAGAAAGCCTTTCACGACGCCTTGTGAACTCTTCTATATCTACCCTTCTTTTCACATCATCTCGCTTTTTCTTCAGCACTTCCATGTCTTTCTTCATAGCCACTACATTCTTGGAGAGCTCGCAAATATAACCCACGTTGATGCATAAACCTTGAGAGATTTGATTCACAACTTCATCACAAGAGAACGAGAGTGTTAAACAAGCTCCCATTGCTGGAGATGGAAAGAAGAGAGAAAAGAGAGATCTAGAGAGCAAAACAAGAAACCAAATTGAGTGAGTGACAATTATTCAAAATGATGAAAAGAAGAGATAGGGAATAAATGATTACTATATCGAATTTAAAGATGTATAGAATAGAATTTCAACCACACAAAGGGAATCAATGATTACTGTATGCATTATTGAAAATATTTATACTTTTCCACGATTATGACATTTCCCACTACTCTAATAATATTGTAGAACTTTCAAATGCAAAAAAAAATCGGATACATTTAAGAGAAAGCACAAAAGATGAAGTCTTGTAGATATTTGCTAAACACTTACAACTTGATGGATTTTTGGTTCCTTTTCCCTACGAATATTGCAAAATATCCACAGATTATCTATACTAACTGCATGATCAGATGCATTCGAGCTACAAATTACCTCAACCTCCATGGCAACTCCATTTGTGCTCCTATATCAACTTCACTTTGGAAATTCCCAAGCAGCACAAGAACCTGATAAAACATCTCCTTTCACATGAATACATGCAAATAAGTCTGATGTAGAATTTGAAATTTTGGTCTTTGAATTGAGTACCTGATCTAACGGAACTGAAACACGATAGTTATGGCTATGCATCTGCTATCCTGACCAAGAACCAAACCATGAATTCCATCTTATGGTGAGTATATTGCTTAACCTCCGCTAGAAACAACTCAAACCTTACATTCAAGCAATCCAACATAAAAATCCAATAACATTTCACACACGAAATTACACGATAAACTTCCTATAACAAGTTTGAGAAATGAGAGGAAAAGAAGATTCAGTTGTTTGATGCACAGGGAGATGAAGGTCATACAAATACAATCTAAAGAACACTCCAAAACATAACAAAACAAGAGAGTGGTAGAGGAAGTAGAAAGTTCTTGCAAAAAGAGTAGAAAAAGGAAAGGAATGATAATGAGGCAGCATAACAACATGACCGTTGAGACCATACAAGTTTTATCAGAAATTTATTCACACCTGCTTTCATTTATCGATTACACAAAACCAACTTGCATGACGGTAAGAAACGGAGTCTTGTGGCTTTGTCCTCCCACTCGACCCTTTCCTTCCATTCTTCATCTCCATATTGTATGACAAGTTCTTCACCCGCCACAATGCAACTTTGAGAATCCAATGGAAGCTTTGTCAGCTTTCGACACTTATTTTGTACATTGATCTGATTCAGACATGGAAAAGGCAAAGGATTCCAATATATGCTCTTCAGTTCAGGTAAATCCCACAAGTGCAGATATTCTAGTTTCCGAAAAGGAACAATATCAGCTGTGGAAGCTTTCTCTTGGCTTATTATTTCTTCTATTTGGCGTGAGTTCCAAACATTGAGATGAGTGAGGTTAGGAGCAAACAACAACCACGTCAAATCCTTAAGACCATTGCAACCAGTTATCAAAACTTTGGATAGATTTGGAAAGCATGGGCTTGTCAGACTTGTGTTCCTTTCTATAATTATATCCCGCATTCCACATCCCCCTATGAAGACTTCCCGGAGATCACCTATAGATGGCAAAGTCAATATTCTGACTGATTCTTCGTCGAGGTATTTAACAGATACCTTTTGAAGACATCTCACCAACCTGTGAGAGCATAACAGTTGTTCCAATGCTGAACTTGATATGATCTCTATGGTTAGAACTTCTAAATTCTCCAAACGTTCCAGCTCCTCCAGTAAGCTTATAGTTAGCCACATTCTTAAATTTAGTAGCCTCACCGTCTTCAGATTCGACAAATGATCAATCCCTGAAACACTCTCAAGGCACAACATTGACTCTAGATTCAGATGCATCAGCTTTTTCAACTTTAATAAACCAACTGGCAATCTCCCTATGCTCGAATATGACAAGTCAAGATATCGTAATGAAACCAACTCTGATATTTGATCCGGTAACCCACTGAGATTGACATTCCATGATAGATCCAAAACAACTAGCCTTGGCATAGACCTGAAGAATTCCCCGGAGATATTTACCAGATGGCGGTTATCCTGCAGGAACAAAGTTGTAAGTTTAGGACACTCAGGACTGCCATGTATCTCTTTAATCCTGTTATTCACCAGTGACATCCTACTCACAACTTTCCAATCCTTGACCTTTGGTATTTCGTTTAACCTAAAACCGGCTCGAACAATACAATTATCTTTATGCTTCCTTAGGTCAGATGCTATCCACAGGGCCATCTCACGTACCACATCATGCATTTTCACATATGACTTATTGTTGAACTTTCCTCCCTCCACCAACAAAGAGGCACAAACAAGAGTACCGAGTATCTCATAGCCTTCACCCACCGCTCCTTTTTTATTTTCATCTCCATCAATGAATCCCTCGCATATCCAATAATCTATCAGCCTCTCTTTTTCTATTAAATCATCTTCGGGAAACAGAGAGCAATATAGGAAACAAGTTTTAACACTCTCACTTTCCAGATTATCATAGCTGTACTTCAAAATAGGAAGAATCCTCTCCTTTACAGCACCAAAATTTGCAGCATATGTTGTTGAGACATCTACTGCACGATCCCATTCTTGCGTTGTCTTCTTACATGCCATTGTCTCTCCAATGACGTTTAGCGCTAGCGGCAAACCACAACATGCTTGAGCAACTTTTCTTGCGATTTCGGGAATGTCAGGGTGGCTGCTTAATGTGATATCTCCAACTTTTTTCTTGAACAAATCCCACGCATCATCTGCACCTAAACACCGGACTTCCATCGGATCATGAACTCCCATGCTCGCACAAACACTTTGACAGCGAGTGGTGAATGCTATTTTGCATCCGTTTTCACTTGTTGGATTCGGGATTCCAATCTCAGTTAGTTCCACCCTCTTCCATATGTCATCCAAAAGCAACACAAATCTCTTTTTGCTTAGAAAATTGAGTATATCGACTGCCTTTTGGTTTTCACTTTTCTGGTTCCATTCCACGCCTATAAATCCTATTTTTTCGCCAATCTCTTTTTGTATCTTGTGGATTTGTAGATCACCAGATACCACAACCCAAATGACAATTTCAACGCCATCATCGGTGTCACAAAACCTATTGTTGATCTGAGTGAGAAGGGTTGTTTTTCCTACTCCACCCATGCCATAGAGACCCATAATCTTAGTTCCATCATCCATGAGGTGGTCCCATGCCTTTTCTAAAATTGTTTCCTGACCAACAATCGTTGGTTGTAGAGGCCTTTCCTCCCCCACAGCTCTCGTAGCTGGATGAGCCACCTCTTCAAAAATCCCTTTAGATTTTAAGTCTTCAACTATATTCAACATCAAGAAGACCCTTCTTCCATAGTCATAGCTCAATCTTAAGTTTCTCGAGCCAACACCACAACAACACAACCTTTGAAGTTCAACAGTTCTACTACTATCTAGATCATTGAATTGGGATTCGATAGTCTTGACTCTCTTAAGCCATACCTTGATTTGATGAAGCCTTTGTAGACCTCCTTCTTCTGCTGTCTGCACCTTACGTAGCAGATCATCTCTCAATGCCTTGAGATCTTCCATGGCTTCCTCCAAAGAAGTGAGATTCTCCTTTATATTTTGAATATAATAAAGTTTTCTGCAAAAGCATCTACCTAGATGGTTCAACAATTGATCGCATGATACTTGGACAGAGACACAACCACCCATCTTGCACTTGACACACAAAGACAGATTCACAAATGCAACGAGGAAGCTTAATCTTGAACTGAAATTTAGTCAATTGGATGTGAAAAGATTATGTGGAAGAAAAGAAATTTGCTGGAAAAAATTGTTTGAATGGGTCAAAGTCTTCTTTTTGTATCGTCATTATGCATGGTAGCATCACATTTATATGTAATATAGCAAATTTAAAGAATACTACAGTAGCAATGTCACTTTCATTTCTACTATATAATATGGGGAAGTTGCCTACGAAAAAAATCTTCATTTCATTTTTACGCCTAATAAAACTCCGTCCTTTTCAAAGGCATATAAACAAACAAGTTTATTCGTAAAATCATACCATTAACAAAAAACACCTAGCTCTGTTAATCACACAAAACTCACCATAGCAGATTAGTTAACTTTGTCTTAAAAAATTACTGGAACTGGCTCAGCCACCACAAAAGCATCAAGATAACCCTTCACCTATAATGCTAACTCTTTCTTAAAATGATCTAGAGCAAAAACGACAGCTAGACAACTTCTAAACTGGAGTTTCTTACATGAATACATAGAACATAAGGTCGATGCAGAATCTTTGAAATGAGTACCTGAACTAATGGCTTTGGAACACGAGAGTCATGGCTTTCCCAACCAAGAACTGAAGCATGAAACCCAACCGTATGGTGGCTTAAGAACAGCAAGATTGATCTCCCTCTGCACAAAACACGCATTCAAGCAATGCAACATGTAATCCAAAAACATTTCAGACTAATGAGTAGTCTTCAGATTAAGTAAGTAACTGAAAGTCTAGCGACTAGCCTTACAAAGCAGAGGCTTTATTAGTTTTGGACTCCAGTAGTAACCCATCAGAGATGGACTCAGGATTAGGTGTATGTATGGTATGGGCGGAGTAGGAAAAATCTTACTCAAATCTTGCGCATCTCAACACTTGCAAACACCAAAACCTTACAAATCCAACATCTATTCCACAAAATTCATTGTTGATCTGCTAGAAAGGTGAGATTTTGCCTACTTCGACCATACATACATACAGAGGCGTAATCCCGAATCCATCTTTGATGAGAATATGACTCCCCTTTGGCGCATAATCATTGACAAAACTTGATGCTCAAATGATACTGAGACAGAGAAACAAACACGCATCACTGCACTAATAGAGATAAAGAGATTCACAGACTAACAACACAGCATAAGCTAATTTGAGTTAAGTAAATCATTAGAATAGAGAACCAGATCTTGAATCATTAGAACAAAAAATAACAAATTTGATTAAAGTTTCAGTCTTTTCTTCACTAAACCCTATCAAGTTTCGACAACACACACAATCGATCCAAAAGAAGGTTAACTTTAATCAAAAATTAAGCTATTGAATAGCCAAATGAGAAAAAAAAAAAAAACGGAAGAACCTCTGCGAGAAGAATCTATGTAATGGTCCGTTGTCCGTTTGTCGAGCTCAGCTCAGACATGATCTTCCACGCGGTGCCGCCATCTCTTTGGGCCCATAAAGAAAAAGGGCCTGTCAGAGAACCCATTTCAACAGATAGCCCATTTCTTCTTCACAAAAGAATATAGCCCATATAGCACATTTTGGCATATTCTCTCACTCCAAATAAAATTGCACTTTGCGTTTGCGGTCTAGCAATAACAACAAATATTCAGGCATTTAAGAAAACTACTAGAAGAGATAGAAAAACAGAACAATATGTATATTGGGTTCATGGGGGCTCCTCAACACAGACTACGTCAACAGGTTAGATGCGAACAAAGATTCGAATAATAGGACCAAATACATCATACACTAGTCGAGAAATAGTTTTTTTTTGCTAAACTGCAAATATCATATAAATGAAAAGATAGATTTACATGGGTTTGAACCTTGAAAATTGATTTGGCAAAAAGTTTTAAAACAAGCAAGCAATATAGATCAGTCTGGGTTGAGCCCATTTTAGTGCAACCAAAGAGTCATAAGCCGCCTGAAACGCTTCTTCAGTCTTCTTGCAGTAATGGAATTTTTAATCTCTCTGTCAATGGTCTTGAATATCACCGATGGAAGAATATACTCATGATTGTGATGCAAATTATTTCTCTGTTTCCAAATGGCATAGATAACAGATTGAGCAATGAGCTTACGTAGAGTTGTTGGCGGTGAACGCTTGTTCTTTTGAAGAGTCCATGCCATGAGGTCGTTCCACACAACAAAGTTGATGGGAGGGAGCTCCAATCTCACACTAACAGTATACCAGATATAACACGCATATTCGCAAGTCAAAAACAAGTGGTCTCTGTCCTCAATGTCCAAGAAGCAAGCCTAGCTTTAGTGGGAAGGCGATCAAGATTTGTTGCCCACATATGAAGCGACATGTTTGGGAATTGCACCTTTAAACCACACTGTGCTTGCCCAGCTAACCACATCCGACCTTGGTCTGAGAATTCCCACGTCTTAGCTGAGGAGAACCCATTGCATAACTTGTCCTCCACCACCCAATCATACGCATCCAACTCGTCAGAGTCAGTAGGCAACGCTATAGTAGAGAGGTAGATAAGAAGGTCACACGCCAAACCAGTTCTAGGAGCCGCTAGAGTCCAACCAACTGAGTTATATAAATCAGCTACCTTAGCATTCAAAGGGGCTCTCAACTACAGGGGCCATCTGTTCCAATGAACTTGATTAGGGGACCAAAAGGAGTCCAGTTATCAAACCAGAAACTAGCAGTCTTTCCATCTCCAATCTTACACCTGACAAAGTTTTCTGCTAAACAACGCAACCTTAAGAGACACTTCCAGTTCCAAGAGTCTGAAGGTTTTTCAGGTTGGTTCCAAAAGCTAGTAGATTTGCTACAGTTGTGATACTTAGAGAAATAGTTAGCTTTATCTCTGGTTGATTAAGATCAAACATTCTAAGAAAGCATATCCAAAAAGCTTTTCTTCAATCTACCATCCGATAACATATCGATAACCATCTTTATAGTGGAAGCATCAACTGAGAACCCGCACCTCTTCAGTTCTTCAATAAGTTTAACTGATTTGGTTGCATCACCATCTCCAAGATGTGCCCTGATGAGTATGTTGTATGTCCAACCATCTGGCGCATGCCCATCCTCTTCCATTTTTCTAAACAACAGTTCCGCTTCAGACAATGGGCCTTTCTTACACAGTCCCCCAATCATTATATTGTATGTTTTGACACCGGGCTTCACTCCTTTGAGGGGGAGGCTACAGAATAAATCCCAAGCATCATCCACCTTACTAGCATTGCACATCCCGTGAATGATGATGTTATAGATACCAATATCAAGCTCCATCTTACTCTTCTCTATTTTTTCAAATATTTCCAACGCTTTTTCTGATTCCCCATTGTCACACAACCCATCCAGCAAAATTTTGTAGGTCACAATATTAGGAGGAACTTTACGAGAAACCATCTCTTGGAAGAGTTCTTTGGCAACATTAAGTTTTCCCAATTCACAAAATCCTTGGATAAGAGTGTTATAAGTAACTGTATCTGCAACCACTCCTCTCAAAGACATTTTGCGGAAGAGTTCCAAACCATCGTCAATTCGATTAGCCTTACAATATCCATTTATGAGGATATTAAACGTCCTGATATTAGGATCGCATCCTTTGCTAACCATCAGATCCACCATCTGGTTGGCCTTATCTAGGTGGTTCTCCTTGCAAAACCCATCTATCAAAGAAGTGTATGTGATAGTATCAGGAGCTATGCCTCGATGTATCATCTCCTTGTGCAGTTCTTCGGCCTCTCGAAGCTTTCCCTCTTTCACAAAACTATCAATCAAAACACTGAATGTGACAACGTTGGGGTTGATTTTCCTCTTGATCATATCCCTCAATAACTTGGCACCATCATCCCATCTACCAGCATTACAAAAGCCGCCAATGAGAATGTTGTAGGTAATAATATTTGTTGTGATCCCTTTCATTTCCATTTCATTGAAAAGGTTGAATGCATTGTCGAGGCTCCCGTGTTTGCAAAGACCATCAATGATGATACTGTATTTGACTGCATCGAGCTTGATATTTCTTTCTTCCATCTTTCTGAGCAACTCCATGGCAAGGGCAGTTTGGC
>Ga0041059_1001387_pt1 | contig 19231 bp, 14 predicted proteins | sample AraColnosormetaG_FD_56232 | JGI IMG/M metagenome (GOLD analysis project Ga0041059, IMG submission 56232) | Arabidopsis roots microbial communities from North Carolina, USA - Col MF nosort | ecosystem: Host-associated > Plants > Roots > Unclassified | place: USA: North Carolina | collected...
GAATAGAAGCTAGAAACATAGAAAGAGAGGGAGAGGGAGAGGGAGAGGGAGAGGGAGAGGGAGAGGGAGAGAGAGAGGGAGAGAGAGGGAGGGAGAGAGAGAGGGAGAGAGAGGAGAGAGAGAGGGAGAGAGATAGGAGAGGGAGAGAGAGGAAAGAAGGAAGGAAGGGCAAAATAAAATTTGTGATTAATACACAAAATATTAAAAATATCATCACTTTTTTGTTGGTGTTATTTTCTTAAATATAGTATTTTTTTGTGTTAGATTTGCAAATTTCCCTTAAATGACGAAGTTTGCTCAAAAATGAATCGACGACCGAGTTTGGCATATATGCTTTTTTTTAATAGAAAAACAAAACAATTCTATATCATTGGCGGAAGATCCATACACTATAAAAGTATAAAGAAAGAGCCCTACACTATATAGCAATAATTATCAGAATAGCTTTAACAAAATAATTATCAAGATATCGAAACATAATTACGTTGTTATCAACCTAGTCCGTTTAATAGATATACGATATTGTTTCCTATTAAATTGGAAATTTCGGTTACAATCCGGATTCAATACACTTTTGACTTTTGATTTGGATTCGGTATAGTTTGGATAAACTAAAAAGTAAGGGGAATTATTTGTAATAAATAAAAGTAGAAGGATATTAGAAAAAAAATTCAAATTGTAACAAGTCGTCTTTTTCTCTGTTCATAATAAAAAATTAAAAACCCTTGTCTTTCCAACTGTTGACCAAGACAAGCCCTCTCCACTTCAGATTGTTTCTAAAAGCAATTCTCAATCTTTTCTACACCGAAATAGCAACAAAATGAATTCAATCTCTTCATCTTCCATGCGTCGTAATTGGATACACGATGTCTTCCCGAGCTTCCACGGTGCAGATGTCCGCAAATCGTTTCTGAGTCACACTCTGAAGGAGCTCAGAAGCAAAGGTATCGACTTATTCATTGATAATGATATCTTGAGAGGAGAATTTATCGGCCCTGAGCTCAAAAAAGCGATCCATGGATCGAGGCTCGCGATTGTCTTGCTCTCGAAAAGATACGCTTCTTCGTCGTGGTGTCTTGACGAATTGGCGGAGATTATGAAGTGCAAGGAAGCTTTTGGTCAAACAGTGATGGCCATTTTCTACGAAGTGGATCCAACTGATGTAGAGAAGCAGACCGGAGGTTTTGGGGAAGTCTTCACAGAAACTTGTGAGGGTAAAACAGCTGAGGACATTGAGAAATGGAGTCAAGCTCTTGCAAAAGTGGCAACTGTCACTAGTTACCTTTCAAGCAGCTGGTTCGTCCCTTTTAATTTCAACTTGCTCTTGAACTTTCTGAACACATCAAACTTTGAAACGATATGCAGCCAAGAACTTGAGTTTGTGATTTTTGGATGACAATTTAATCAGATGTATTCGTCTTTGTTAGGGATACTGAAACAGAAATGATCGAAGAAATTGCCACTGATGTTTCGAATATGTTGACTAAGTCAACGCAATCAAGGGATTTCGTCGGCATAATTGGAATGGGATCTCATATGGAGAAGATGAAACCGTTGCTATGCCTAGAGTCAGAGGAAGTGAGGATGATAGGGATCTGGGGTCCTCCTGGAATTGGCAAGACCACCATTGCCAGATTTCTTTTCAACCAACTATTTGGCAATTTTGGTTTGATTGTCTTTATGGATAATATCAAAGCAATGTATACAATACCAATTGGCTCAGATGACTATAGTGCAAAGTTGGATTTGCAGCAGAAGTTCATGTCTCAAATTATCAACGAAAAGGATATCAAGATTCCTCATTTAGGGGTTGCACAAGAAAGGCTCAAGGACGAGAAAGTTCTTGTTGTTCTTGATGGCGTTGATCAGTTATTTCAATTGGAAGCCATGGCAAAAGAAACTCGGTGGTTCGGTCATGGAAGTCGTATTATCATTACAACACCAGATCTAAAACTTTTGAAGGCACATGGGATCACCCACATTTATAAGGTGGATTTTCCACCACCTGCTGAGGCTCTTGAAATCTTTTGTATGTATGCTTTCGAGCAAAAATCCCCTAAAGAGGGTTTCGAGATGCTTGCCTGGGAAGCTACAATTCTTGCTTGTCAACTCCCTTTGGGACTAAGGGTTATAGGCTCTTATTTTCGAGGAAAGTACTCGAAGAAGATGTGGGAAGAGGCACTACCAGAGTTAAGGAGTCACCTTGACGGAGAAATTGAAACCGTTTTAAAGTTCAACTACGATGCCTTATCGGAGAAAGATAAATCGTTATTCCTTCATCTAACTTGCTTTTTCAACTTTGGAAGTATTGAGAATATAGAAGTTTATCTTGCCAAGACGTTCTCGGACTTCAGGCAACGGCTTGATCTCTTAGTTGAGAGATTTCTCATATCCATAGTCTCTGGATATTTAGAGATAAATCATTTGCTAACCCTACTGGGAAGAGAAATTGTGCGAAAAAAATTATGGTAGTGAGGTCTCCATTCGTGAGCCTGGGAAACGCCAGTTTTTGGTTGCTGCAGGAGATATTTGTCAAGTACTGAGTGATGATACAGCAGTAAGTTTTACTACTAATATTTCGTTGCATTGCTCCCTACAAGCTGAGTTTAATTGATAACTAACAGTTTATTTGATATATTGTATTGTATCCTTTTCAGGGTAGCAGCACTGTTATAGGAATAGATCTCACATTACCTGAGAAGGCCGACGAGGACGAAGAATTTTATATAAGTGAAAGAGCATTTGAAAATATGACTAACCTCCAATTCTTAAAAATTAGTGGTGATTGCAGTAGATTGTACTTTCCGCCACGTCTGAACTCCATATCTCGAAAACTTATATTACTATCTTGGGGTCAGTTTCCGATGACACTTTTGCCTTCTAATTTTAATCCACAGTCCCTGGTCAATCTAACCATGAGGAGAAGCAAGCTTGAGAAGTTGTGGGACGGAAATAAAGTAAGCAAAAATTTTAGTTTATCTAACATTTATTATTTTCAGATTTCTCTCGAATCTCTAGATTGTTTGCTGATACAATGTTATAGCTGTGAGAAAAAAAATCCTAATTACTTCACCGTTCACTAATCGTATCAATAATAATGTTTTTGTATGTTGGCTTTATTTGTGCTTTTGGACAGCCACTAAGAAATCTCAAGATGATGGATTTGGAATCTTCTATAGACTTGAAGGAGCTTCCGGATCTCTCAACTGCCACTAACCTCGAAACTTTGATTCTAGAAGGTTGTTCAAGTCTGACGAAGCTTCCTGATCTTTTAACTGCCACTAGTCTCAAAACCTTGAATCTAGACAGCTGTTCAAGTCTAATGGAGCTCCCCTCCTTACCCGGGAATGCGAATGCCACTAATCTCACGTATTTGTCTCTTCGAGGATGTTCAAGTCTTGTGGAGCTCCCCTCCTCCATCGGAAATGCTACTAACATCAAGGAATTGGTTCTCGACGACTGCTCAAATCTGGTGGAGCTTCCTTTCTCAATCGGAAACCTTCATAAGTTATTGAGATTGATTATGAGAGGGTGCTCAAAGCTAGAGGTTCTGCCGACCAACATCAACCTGGAGTCTCTTGAGGAACTTTATCTCCAAAATTGCTCGCTCTTGAAAACTTTTCCTGAGATTTCCACAAACATCAAACTTCTCCACCTCACCAGGACTGCAGTAGAAGAAGTCCCCTTGGGGATTAGGTCATGGTCTCGTCTTGAAGAATTGCATATGTCATATTGCGAAAACCTCAAGAACTCGCCACATGCTCTTGACAGTATCACAGATTTGCACTTGACCGATACAGAAATACAAGAGCTCGGTCCATGGATCAAGGGATTCTCTCGTCTACGTCGACTTGTACTAAACGGATCGCAGAAGCTGGTATCACTCCCACAACTTCCGGATTCCCTTTTGTTCCTAGATGCCGAAAATTGTGAATCCCTTGAGAAACTAGATTGCTCTTTTTGCAATCCAGATATGTCTCTCAACTTCTATAACTGCTTCAAACTAAATCAAGAAGCGAGAGATCTCATCATCCAGGCATCGAATCGTCCAGTTTCAGTCGTACCCGGTGGAGAAGTGCCTGCCTACTTTAGTGACCGAGCTACTGGAAGTATTGTAACAGTGAAGCTGAATGAGAGGCCTCCTCATAAACCTTTGAGATTCAAGGCTTGCGTTATGTTGGTTGATAATGTTGACAATCCGCCATGTGGTGGTACGTACAGTATGTATCTGCAATATAAGATCATGGACAAACAGAATGGCGTCATTGTTCCATGCCCACCGGGATATCTCTCTCTACCTCGCGCAGTAACATTTGTCGGGCATTTGTATACCTTTAATTTAGAAGTAGATGTGACTTCCAACGAGCTTTGCTTTGAGCTCACAGTCTACTGTAAAGAATGGGATGTAAAAGAATGTGGAGTACTTCAACTCTCCTAAGTCTCTTCATGTTGATGGAACGTGAGATTATATGTGCATTTTCATGTTGTAAACTTGTTTGATTATCGTGGTGATGTTGGTTTATGTACATCTGAATTCATAATACTGATCTGCTTATGTATGTATGTCTTTGCATAAAACAGTGAGACATTTCTTCTTTGCAAATGATTTCTTGCTCAGCATATGTCTACACAGTCAACAGAATGTAGAACTTTATCTATATGAAGCTGACCCAAAAGATAAAGAAAGACAATCAGCATCCTGAAAATCATCTTGGGATTTAGTGTTTTTGAAGATTTTGGTTGTTATCTTATACGTAACACTGTAATAGTTAATATCTCTACCTGCCACAATGGGCGGATCCTAGCCGTAAAATAGTGGAGATGAAGACAAACAGGTGACAGCAGCAAGGATTTAGATACAGTCTCAAGTATAAATGTCAACTTACTGTGCTGAACTCCACGATTTTGCTGAATGTCATCCTCATAAGACTGTCTGGCTCCGAACTCCTGGTGTTCGTCGTGTGTACCAAACTGCAAACTTGTACTGAAAACATGGTAAGAGATTATAGAGCCACTGTAGTAAAGGCCAAGCACTAAATCTCAATTAATCAAAGCGTGCATCAACAATGATAGCAATACTAAGCCATTTGTTCTTAAGATTCAGCTGTCTTAGTCGTAGATAGAATTAATGCTTTGTGAATTGTAAGAACTGGATTAGGCTTATATGGGAGAAATTGTACTAAATCAAAGTTCACATCAAAAAAATGCATATGATTATTGATCAACAGAAGCAAATGAAGGCGAGACGGTAGAGGATGCAAAACCAGCTTTGAGCTCACAAAAATAGGGTTAATCGAAACCATCGGAAACTTAATCGTGGAGATATACTGAAACTTTGTTTCTTTAATCTCTTCTTCTTCCCTCGTCTCTGTAACCTCCATTTTTCTACTCGATTTCGAGCTTTCTCTTCTGCAGAGCCCTTTGTTTTAGCTGGAGGATGACCCAATTTGGGCTGAATTTAAGGCCTCACATATTCATAGGCCCATATATGTTTCAAACCCAAATTTAAGGATCTTGATTAACTGTGTTACTTTTCAATCATAATTAANAGAATTGAGCTGTCNAAAAAAAAAAACGAATTTACCTGTAAAACAAAGAATGAAAGAACCATAACCATCCCAACAAAAAAAAAAAGTCAACTATGGCATGATATCATATTTTGGGAAAAGAATTTACAGAAAATAAAAAAATTATTGGAAACAAATAATAAAAACATAAATATAGTTATACGGAAAAAAAATTCAATGTTAAATTTTTTAGTTTCTTGAAAATGAAAATATTAAGTCACGTTTTTCATTTATTTATTCTTACTCACTTGCAAAAGATAATGTTAAATTAGTAAAAGATCTGGAAAATTTAATATTTTTTTCAGCAATGAACAAAGCAGAATTAAATGGTGCTCCAGAATTTGTAAGATCGGGTGGTGCTATTTAAATCCAATATCAGAAACACGTCGAACGAGACCAATAGAGCTAGCTTCTGATACATTTCGACTTTGGCGTTTCTCGATCTGTTGTTTCTGCTCCCAAATAAAAATAAAAAAAAATCGGATCGGGGATTTCCCCAAATCGTAAAATTAGGTTTTGTTCTTCATTTCTAGCCCTAGCTTAGTTTTATCGTTATCTTATTCATTAAGGTTTGATTCTACCTTTGTTTCGCTTCCCTCCTCGAATTTTGCAATTCCGTTATTAAAGGATCCTAGTTTTTCTGGCTCTTGTACTACGTCAAGTTTCATGGATTCTCGAGTTTCGATTCTCTTCGTCTGTGCAATAGCCGTGTCATGCTTTACGTCTGGGTCTGCTTCATCACCAGTGGACTTTTCCGTTTGCAATTACGAATTCGAGCTGTTTCGATTCGATTTAGAGGCCAAATGTCCTCCTTCTCTGTATCCAACTCCTCCTATTGAGGTACGTTTCTCATATTGTGAGCTCTAAGGTTTGTTTGAAATAAGCGTGAGGTTATGTAACTTATTATCTATGCGGATTAGACTACTCTTCCAATGCAAATATTGAATTAGGAAACATTGATGGATTTTGATAACTATTAAGCATTGAAGTTGAAGCTCAGATTCGTCCTCTTGTTCTTCAAGTTTGGATTATCATCTTACCTACTACTGTGACTTGAAACTCTGTTTAGGTTCATAGTTTAATGCTCTTGTAATGCAGATTGTGTAGTAGCTGCTCTGTCCGCAAATATGATATAGCAAATTTTGAATAGGTGTTCTTTGTTTCTTCTAAGGGGATCTGAAGCTTTATTCTTAACTAAAGCAGTGTCAAAATTTTCACTATGCAGGTAGATGGAGACTCACTAGACAGGCTAATGGCTTCACAACATGGAAATGCTTATATGTCTGTACTCTTTTATGCTTCCTGGTGCCCATTCTCACGTGCTGTGCGCCCTAAGTTTGATATGTTGAGTTCCATGTTTCCTCAAATACAACACCTAGCTGTGGAGCATTCTCAAGCACTGCCATCGTAAGAAGTCTACTTACTATTGTTTTTCCAAAGACTACATTGTCTATTGTTCTATTTCCATACTAATTAGGATAAATAGCAAGGAAGTGGGATTGAATGATTCACATCAAGAATTTTTGGGTACTGATAGTTTAGTTTGAGAGTAAAAAAAACTTAAATTGCATATCAGTTATTTAATAACTTGATCCATATAAGGTGCTTCTTCTTTTCACTTTAGTAGAAGGTCATGTGTGTTTGCTGTTACGTTATCTTACATTTCATTAGCAAATATTCATTTGATCTATCATTAACTAGTTAGTTCATCATTACCTTATCTGCCTTGTGTATACTAAGTTACTAGTAGGTTCAAGTGCTTTTAGGTTTCTTCATGTGTCTGGCTGTTTCTTTTGTCTTACTAACTGGTTTCATTAATTGCTTTGTTGCAGTGTCTTTTCTAGGTATGGTATCCATAGCTTACCTTCAATCCTGATGGTAAATCAAACTTTAAATGCTCGGTACCATGGTCGAAAGGATCTTATATCCCTGATTGAGTTTTATGAAGAGGCAACAGGTGATACACCAAACCACATCGTCTGCTTTTAATTTCTTTCAGTCTACCTGAGTAGTCTTTGTTTTATGTCCAACCTATGACTAGCACATTTTGGGTGGATCGATTTAGAAATAACTGGTTGTTGTTCTGGCTTTCCAGGCCTCCAACCTGTCCAGTATGTGGCTGAAGGGGAACCAACAGGCTTAAATGCCGGTGATGGTAACTTGATCACATGGTTGCGCAAGGGGACATCTATTAGAGAAATATTCAAACAAGATCCGTTCTTGGTACTATCTCTGCTGTTTATCTGTTTACAAATGGCAATCCTTGTCTTCCCCATAGCTGAATCCCGCATGAGAGCGTTATGGGCTTCTTACGTTGCCAATTTGAACTTGGGAAGATTTGGAGAGATAAGCCAACTGTTCAACCGTGGTATTCACATGGTCGATGTGAGGAGGTTATGGTTGAAACTAAGTCTCGTCAAAACAAGAAACTTCCATGAAAGGGCAAAGAACGCACAAGCTTGGGCTTCATCGCTGGCATCTGTCTCTCTAGGCCAAACTTCATCAGACCAATCCTGATCTCAAGGGTAAGATCATGTCAGTATTGGGAAGAGATGAGCTTTTAAGTGTGTGCTGGAAATCTGAGAGTTCCTTTAATGAATGTTATATGACTTATTTGAGTTTGATTTGTCTGCAACGAAGCATGTAAATCCAGGAACAGCTTTGCTTCTGTTTGTGAATATCTTTCTCCCTTTTTTGTTCTATAAATTTGAGATGTCTGTTTTTGGCCTCATTTCTTTTACTGAATAATTTGATTGAGTCAGGTAAATTTGTCTGAATTATCTTACGCAGCTTTGTCTTGTAATGTCAGTTCGAGTTTGGTTGGCTCTACCATGGTTTCATGTTATGGTACATTATCATCATGTGCATCAGTGCATGTTGCATTATATAGGATACAACATAGCATTTTATGAGTGTTAGCCTTGCTCACTCTCTACAAATATTATTGAAAGTTGAAACTGAGGATATGTCGGTTTGGTTTAGTATGGTATCATTAATTGCGTTTTTATTGGGTTACGGTTCTGAATTCTGATTGTGTCAGATATATTTTCTGTTTCTTTTATAGTTAACCAAGGAATAACGTTTTAGCTAGATAGGTATAAAGAAATAAATATGTAGCCGACTCAAATTTTACTATTAAAATTTATTTGAACAAATTATTATATGATCGGTCTAACCGAAAACCTAGTGATCCAAAAAAATGATTTGAATTTAGGAACGAAGACTTCATGAAAGAGGAAGAATTAAGGACCTTGTCAAAGAAGGCAATCAATGGTTCTTCTTCGAATGGGGTCCCCAAAGGACCACTTCTTCTTTTGTCACTTCATTGCGTTAGATAAGCTCTAATTCATTTTCGTCACCCACATCTTCAAATCAATTCATTACTTTTTATACCACACGGCACACGCGTTATCAAAGCATATTGTGTTGCTTCGTTTAAGAAACGAAATTAGGGTCTCAATCTTATTTCTCTTAATTATTATTATTAATCCAAACATTCTCAGAACTAGTTTGAATCTTTTATTAAAGGATCTTGAGACCCCTTCACATGGGAGAGAGAAAGAAAGAGAGATAGCGAGAGATGTTACTCCATGAGAATACCAAACCCACTTCGCTCTAATAATTCAAAAGATTTCACTTTCTCAAACAAAAAAACTTCTCTCTTTCTTTTCTAATTTCTAAAACCCTAATTGAAGTTCCAACAAGATCGATCAAGGAGAAGATGGATCTCGAGGATTGGGAATTAGTACTCCCCAAGAACAGCTTCAAGGATCTTGATCTTGATCATGACGAGGATCATCATGGAGCCATGGTGATGGACTACTTCCTCTGCCCATCTACTAAAGATCCTCTCCCCAAGACAGAGTCTCCTCCAAGATCCAAAGTGGTCCCTAAAAAGATTCTTCAAGTTCCCATAGCTTGGGAAGCCGTGTTGGATCAAGACAACACGAAGATACCCAATAACCCTGATCTTGAACCGGATCCGCATCCGGATCCGGATTCAAAACCGACCCTTTCGACGGACTCTGTTTCGTCACCAAGAGTTTCCTTCAAGATCATGAAGGACACTGAATTTGCCGACATGAAAATTGACCCACCAGCGAGGATCACGAGTCCTCTGCCTCAGATCGATGATGCTGCTTCGAAACCCTCTGATTTAGAAGGAGGGGATGACTTGCGAGACAAGAAAGAAGTTGTTTTGGAGGAAGAAGATGAAGATGGTAGTGGTGGTGAGAGATTGAATCTGTGGAAGGCTGGTCTCAATGGGATTGGAGCAATCTGTTCTTTTGGGGTTGCAGCTGCTGCTGCTACCGTATGTGTCTTCTTCCTCGGACACAACAATATCAAAATCTGTAAGAACAAGAACCAGATGCTTCGGTTCCAGATTTACTCCGATGATAATAAGGTAATGTTCTTAATTAGTTAAATGAATTTATTTTATTTTTCTTTATGATATATCTTTGAATGTTCTCAGTTAAATAATTTAATGAAAAATTATTGGTTTTATGTGAGTAGTTTCGTCTTGAGGCGAATATATACTAACAATTGTTTTACATATTTAATCAGAAAACGATAAATGTAAAAAGTTTTTGTGTTTTATTTCCGAGATGGTGTTTTGTATATTGATAAATTATATGATATGAAAGAAAAGGGAGTGATAGATTTGGATAAGAGACTGTATAGAATATATAATCCACCTACAAAAAATTAGTATTTGTTAAGATGAACCAAAATAGTGAAAAGGGGTGGTGGAATATTATTTTCTAATGTTAATGGTTCATGACGATTAGTTCGTAATCTGTCTGCTTGATTGTATAAAAGTTATAGTTTTGATGTATTCTATAAATTGTATGATTAACTGATTGATAACACTTTTGATTCAAACTATAGAAATAAGTTTTGAATATTTTAATCTCACCAAATGATAAGGTCAAGTTTACGTGTTTAAGTGAACAATCTTTAGAATTGAAGAGAACTATTCTTGTTTTACCTTTGTACGTACGTTTTGTTTTATGATTGTTTCTTGTGCTAACGTCAAAGCGATAAGAAGAAATTTTCTTCGTTTACTAAATATAGCATATAGCCATGTAACAAACCCATTAAAGACATATCAAAATCCTAATTAAAAGCATTACAATAACATACTTGATAACTGTTTAAACATGTTTGTAGTAATATACTAACATTTGTTGATCATCAATACTTCACCAATCTCTACAATTTGAATTTGTTGATAAAATTTTGTTTCATTGTTGGTGGATGCAGAGGATGAAAGAAGTTGTGAATCATGCAACAAAGCTCAATGAAGCAATCTTTGGTATGAAAGGTGTTCCTGTCGTAAGAGCTCAAATATCTTTTGGGGGTCACTACGATGGACTTTGAATCTCAGCCATCATAATAGTTCATAATGTACATACATGAATGTAGTATAAGGTTTTGTAAATTTCTATTATTTTGTTCAAATATTGATTAATTATGTGGTGTTAATAGATCTTTGTGAAATTTCATGTAATTTTTTATTATTATTATTGTCAGTAAGAAGTTAAGAACGCATAAATCATTTTATAATTTTCTCAAGGCATGTATGTCACATAAAGCCATACTTTTATTTTACTTTCCTTGAATACTCAATTACTCATAAAGCCATACTTCAATTTTTTTTAATATATAAAGGATATGAATTGCTGAATATTACCAACATTAGTATTTTTTAAAAGGATATTGATTATTGGAATAGATTTTTTAAGCTATTATGAATTATCCCCAAAAAGAGAGGAAAATAGCTCCATTTTCAAGCTATTGTTCCTTAAAGACCATTGGCAGTAATTTTTAAAAGGTAATAAAAGTCATTTGCCAGTGGGAAAAAGGGCTAGACCGTAAATTACCACACTCGGTCTCAAATCAGACCGTCAATTTTATAATCGAACGGTTAGTAAAGAACCCAAAGAGATGCCCTAAAGGCATATAAACCACCTTTACCTCCCATTTTACAGAGTCGGTAGATAGAGAGAAAGACGCTTCTGGTCAGTTTTCGTTAAACCCGCCGGAGAAACTAGCGACTACGGTGGTCGAACCCGTCTGACGTCGTAGAATTCATCGTAATCTTCACTTCCTTTCTTCCCCGACAAAATCATCGATCTGTGTTTGCCAATCAGATTCACCGGAACTTCTAGGTAACTTGAGAACAATTTGCAGAGCTCACGCTTCCTTGTCTAATTTCTCTTCACATCAATTTGAATCAATCTCTCTTTTGATTTTCAGTTCCTAACATTGAAAATAATCTTCACTTTTGGATAAATTTTTCAGTTAGGACGATTGTGAAAAATGTCGTCATCGTTAGAACAAGAAATCTTCTTACAGTGGGGAAACAAGAAGAGATTGAGATGTCTTAGAGCCAAAGCCAAAAAGATCTCTCGTTCTAAAAACTCTTCTCGCTTTCTAGGTCAAGATACCGTCCTCCTTCAATCCTCTAGATTCTCCAGGTTAACTTTGTGATTCCTTTATTTACTGTTGTGAAATTGCTCAATTCCACTCTTGGCATCGAAGCCAAAGACTCATAATTTCTTGGTGGGTTTTTGTAGAGGATCAGAAGGAGCAATCCTCAGATCTGGACTACCAGATCGCCGGAGACCGTCTCCGGAGAAAGAGGAGAGGTATTATACTACGAGAGGTGTAGTGGATAACATTGGGAAAGATTGTTTAGATGGAAACATCAATGGAGAAGATAGCAACAACAAGGAAGAGAGTATGTGGCCTAAGCTCTTTATAACATTATCAAACAAAGAGAAAGAAGAAGATTTCATGGCTATGAAAGGTTGCAAACCTTCTCATAGGCCTAAGAAGAGAGCTAAACTCATCCAAAGAAGCTTACTTGTTAGTTTCCCATACTCTTTTTTGTCGTTTTTAGAAAAGTGTTCTGAAGATTCTTCAGTTGTCTGTTTATAGTTTTGAGAATAATGTGTTGTCTGATTTTAAACAGTTGGTGAGTCCTGGAACATGGTTGGCTGATTTGTGCCCTGATAGATACGATGTTAGGGTGAAGAAGAGCTCTAAGAAGGTATGACCTTTTTATCAATTTCATTCCAGTGATCCATCAATAGTGATTGAGATTGTATTTGCTTTACTTTTTGTTAGAGATATGAAAATGATGATGGTGTGTGTTGTGTTTGTGTTGCAGAGGCGAGCAAGAGGGCTAAAAGCCATGGGAAACATGGAGACTGATTCAGATTGACAAGTTTTAAGATTAGTTTACTAGAAATGTTTGCGTATTGATTTAAGCTAACTTTCGTGGGTTTCCTTAAGCAATCTTTAAGAATGTATTTTAGATGAAATTATTCGGTTGAGCACTTTGAACACAAGGATATATCATTTCTTTGTGACAATGTATGTACCTGTTGTAACTTGTAACCCTATCCTAATCTATTGTTTCAGATAATGTACTTTAGTCCTATTTGGCGGCACTTAATCATGGGCTCAAGTGTAACCAATTATTGTATGACATATACTATCTTCATTTTCTTTGTGATGGAACAATGACAAATCTGTTACAAAATGCGTTTGAAATGAGAATCGGTCACTGGATTTGACTGGGAAAAGATAGAAAAGTAATGCAAGTTCTACTTAACTTTTCTGAAATCAAACGCATGGTAAAGGGATTAAGCATTCATGAATGCCAATACAACTTCAGAAATCTTTATTGATAACTTTTTTTCATGTATACATCTAGTTCTAGTCTTGTTGAGATATATACAGGACTAAATGAGTGTTCTTTTTGCAACTGATAGATAAGATAAAATGTGTATTGGAGGAAGCTTTTCTTGTTGTAGCAGGATTCAGATGGAAGAGCTTTTCCATCTTTATTTTAGCAACTAATTGGACTTGGCAGCTTGAAGCATTTCCACAATCAATGTCTTTACATCCCTGGAAACACCACCACCATTCAAGAGTTAATCAGTTTTGGAGCACTCTGATGGAGAAAGAGAATCAGTGGTTTTAACTCTAGACAGAAACCCTGAACATAACTGTAATGCAGAGTGTCTTACTTTCTGTCTTGTGCGCGTCTTGGAAACGGAACTCGGAGTTTGAAGGTGTTCCCTTGAAGAGTAGCCTGCCACAAGGAAATGGACAAATGTTTCATACACTGAAAGATATGGATGAGAGGAAGGAGGGATTTCATGTTTAGAAAACACACCTTAACATTGAAACCAAGGCTATCCAAATCCAGCATCAAGGCGCTTTCCACCTGACATTCAAGGAAGTTTACTCATTCTATAGTTTAATTGTGATGTATATGAATATATTGGTATAATGTGATCGTCTGTCGAAGAAAAACAGTACTAGGCTTAACCAGATTTCATAGAACTGAATAGTATTACTTACAGGTATGGATGTTATATTATGTACAATGGCTTTGGTATCCTCTTCATGGTCTTTATTCATGTGAGACTGCCAAAATGAAAAGGAATTAGTAAACATCCACTACTATATGTTGAAAAAAAGTTGTACTGGGGATATCATTGTTATACCGTTACAGGTTTTGCATACTGAGCTATAGGATCGACTTTGGCTGCTTGGTACTCCTCTTTGCTAAATTCTGCAAATGGAGATTTCAGTGAGTAAGTAAACTGGATCGCATAAGAGTTAACAAGAAGAAGCAGTAAGATACCTCCAGATCCAAGAAAAGCAGTTGCAACCCCTGAAACATATCTGACCACTTTCGGTTCAATTCGCATAAAGCTGAAGTCCCCAAAATCAACCTTTGGAGTTTCAAGAAAAAAAGGTTCAGTTAACTTAATTGAGATGTCATGATACATTGTCATTGGGAAGTTCTTCATTTTCTAGTCATTACAAGAAAGGGTATTTACCCAGAAAGCTTTGGGATGCTTGGCTAAATAGGCAGATCGAACAGCTGCTTGATCTTTTTCAGAAACCTGAATAATACATAGAAAAACATTCAAGCATTGTATTTGAATGTAAGTGCATATAAAGCAGCACAGCTAAATACATACCAACACTGCATCACCATGTAAGGTGATCCTCAAACCAGTCCTATCCTCTGGGTCTCTAGCAATTAGTAATGAGCATTTTGGATTAGCTAAGAGATCCTGAAAACGGCAGAAATTCTCCACATGACATCTAGAACTGAAAAAGTAGACAGTGACTTATCCTAAGTCCTTGAATAAGAAGCAAACCTTTGTATGAACTGCCAAGCTACTAACTGCCAGAATCGGAGAACCATCAGCATCACATGCAAAATCAACCATTGACCCTGAAGGATAACCCTCATACTTCTGCACCAGATCAAAATTTCGGTAAATGAGAGAAAGTCACAGTGGCTTTTGAAATTACATCATATGACATGGTGACCAATAATCAGAATCCTAGGACTTCAGTACACACCCTTATTTCTCTATGAGAAATCATATTCATAACTAATTGCTCACCTGAGAAAAAGTGGAAAGCATACCGCATATGCTACCATTAAGCACAGTTCGGATTTCTTCGACTGGGGAAAGACGAGCAGCCTTCTCCTGAAAATTAGACGACCACATATCACTACTTTAAAACTCATTTCACATCGCATTGAGAACATAGATATATTCAGCTAGCATGGTTACAAAATTGGCAAATTAGTTACCTCGTGAGCTTGAATCAATTTAAAAACATCTGTATCACTGTTGCCACTCCCGTAAGACACAGCCTGATTAGTAGAAGTACATGACACAAAGTTAGAAGTTTTCAACAGTTGACGAATATAACTTTCCCCTTTCAAGTTAACATAGCATACTCGTAGAGCTTTATATGCACAAGTCTGGCATTTTGAAAAAGATTCGACCTTTTCTTTCTCTGATCATAAAAAATAAAATTCATATATATAATCGGCGCAAAAATTACAGATCAACGAGCCACATCAATCAAGATACAGATTCACTGATTTTCCTGACCAATAAAACTCACCCACTACAAGTCTACAATCCAAAACCAGAACACAGATTCATCAATAAAACTCCAAACATTGAATCCTCCAGATAGGTACCTGAGAAGAAGACTGAGCTGCTGAGGCCATGGTGAGAGGAGAAAATCGACGGCGGACGGTGGAAAAAGAGACGGCGGAGATTGAAGCTCGATGGATGATACATCTAGGAACTAATCTAGCGGTGATTAAAGGCGTTGAGAAATGAGCCACAAGCGACTTCATCTTCTTCCCCACGAAACGAAACCTTCGTTGTTCTTTGGTTTACACGTCTCTGCTTATTTCTCTCCTGTGACGACAACAATTCCACACAACCCGGTTTGGTTCTGTGTGTATTTAAATGTTTCCGGTTTATTCTGGTATTAAATTTGTATGTCCCTTTCGGTTTACAAACAAACAAAATTACATTACAATCAGAACAAAAATTACACAATCAAAAGTCGAAATTTAACAGACGATTCATGGAAACGCGCCGGTAACTTAATCGGAATGAGTACGGTGATCAACTCCGGCGCCGGAATCGAAGCATAGGTATGATCCTAGAGAGGAAGCGAGACGGCGGAGTTGGAGGAGAGGGATGCAGAAGATGAAATGGATGACGGTGGCGCGAGGAAGTATCTCGGGGTTACACGCAACATATTGCCAGAGATCCGCCGACAGATTAACTGTTGTCTCCACCAATCGACTATTCAACACCATTCTTGTCTCAAAATTGCCTCGTGATCGTGTTTTGTTTTGTTCTTTATTTATATTGCAGAACTCAGGATCTAAAAGTTAGGAAAATTGCAAACAGAACCCTCTCTTTTACGAACTATTCAAATAAGATCGACAGTTTTTTCTGAATCTATTTATTCACTAACATAACTAAAACTATTGTTTTTGACCCCCAAAAAAACTAAAATTCTAAATACTATGACACTATGTAAATTAATGGTTGTCTTAGTATAATCGTTGTATCGTAGTATAAATTAACAATGAAAACAATGGCATGGCTCTTGTTGTTGTATAGGATCGAATTCTGGTATTGACTGACTAGAGTTTCAGTGTAGAAGACAAGTTTCAGAAGAAGGAGAAGAAGCTATATATGTCTTCATTAGTTGAAACTTCTTAAGAATTTGCAGTGTTTCAGGAAAGTAACAAACAGAGAACACCCATAAAAAGTAAAAGGAAAAACAAATCTCGGTCGTTAGATTATGATGGACGTTACTCGTTTTGAAGGAAACCTTTGTCTTCTAGATAAGAGATCACTTCCTCAGCCATAGCTACAGGGGAAGGACACTCTCCCTCTTTCTCTTTCAACTCTATCTGTTATGTTTCAAAACATACAAAAGAAACAGAGAAACGTATTCACATACGCGTTGTTTGCAATATTCTTGAAGAAGAATCTTATGTTCACATGGATCACATACCTCACAGTTCAAGGGAGACTCATACGGATCATCTATTCCTGTGAAACCTACACAAAAGGGTATGAAGAAAAAAAAACTTTTATAGAACAACTCAAATGATATTGAAGCAACTTGCTATCTTCTGTTTATATGGAACCTTGAAGCTATGTTATCTCACCTTTGATCTTTCCTGCACGTGCAAGCTTGTATAGGCCTTTAGGGTCCCTTGCTTCACACAATTGCAGAGACATGTTCATGAAAACCTAACAAATTTGGCCACAATATCAAACAAGATGTTTTTAAGATCCAACCGAATGGGGGTTACAAACTGTAAAGCCTGGTTTTGAATAGCTTGCCTCAATAAAAGATGAATTCTGTATCATTTCCCTGCAGGCGTCACGGTCTTTTCTATACGGGGATATGAGGCTGGCAATACAGATTAAACCAGCATCCGCAAAGAGTTTGGCTACTTCTCCTGCATTTAGAACAAATTGTTGGTCTTCTTTAGTATTTTGCCCTTTAGAGAAGTTTCTTTCAACATTAACCAGAATCTATCAGCTTTTAGGTGTATACCAATATGTATATCAATGAGGTATTGGTACCATGTAAACTATCACTACATATGAGACACCTTTTTAAAGGATTTGCATTTGTATTAGTGAGTTTCTTCGGAATCAGACTTTCATCAACTGAAAGCAAAAGATAGTAAGCAACTATGTACTACTTACCGACCCTGCGTATATTTTCCACTCTATCCTCTGCCTTGAAACCAAGATCTTTGTTCAAACCATGACGAAGATTGTCACCATCAAGAATATATGATAGCTTTCCCCGGTTGTTCAGCTCTCTACTAAGCGAGCAAGCTAACGTGCTTTTCCCTGCACAAAGTTTGAGGCTAAGATTTTAGAATATAGACAGAGATATAAAGAAGGCATCTTAAGTAAGTATCACAATGGGAAAAGAATTTAAGATTTTTTAGAAGATTGACCTGAGCCACTGAGCCCTGTGATCCACACCACACAACCCTTCTGATTTAACAACTTCTGCCTTTCAGTTTTCCCAATGGGGGATTCTTGCCAAAATATGTTCGTTGAATTTCCCACTGTCGACATTCTCAAAATTCTGCCTGTTAATCTGATCTATCACCAAAACTCAGAGAAACTAATCCACCAGAAACAGCATTCAATCTGCAAAGACACGTTCAAAAAAAATTAGACACTGATTTCTCAATTGACCAATGAATATTTTTATAACAATCCAATGGAACAGAACAATGCAAGCTTGTTAATGAGACTATGTTCCTCCATAAATATAAACTGGAAGACCAAGAGAATAATAACTTTTCCGCATCATATGAACTCACTATGATCTTGTGTCTAGAAAATGTAAGTGCTTTCATAAAGACGTAGGTTTAGAATCATAGCCAAACTAAATCTAAAAATTCATAGCAGCTACAGAAGAAATAAGAACAAACCAACAAAATTTAAATCCTTTCTGACAACTCATGAATCGATTTATGAAATCTAAGTCATTTCCTCCAAGCTGACAGAGATAATCACGGATTGAAACGATTAGATTACAGGAAAGGGGAACAAAATGGGTCCTTTTCCATGGCATTGAGAAAGTAATTACCTTGGAATCAATGTGCTCTGGTTCTCGAAGAAAGCTTTTTTGTTTTTGTTTTACCTTTTGCTTTTTTCCATCTCCTCGAGTTTCTTGGGGTCATTGTGAATAAGAAAATGGGAACCGACGTTAAAGGAGCGGCAGACAGATGGAGAGAAGAGAACGCTCGGAGGTGATGGTAATAATGAGACTTGGTCCCTTGAGAGAGCATTTAAGTTTAGTTTTTCACTTAGATATTATTGGGCTTCAAGCCCATAATTTTATAGGACAATTGTGGCCTTTAATTGATTTTTGAATTTTAGGTTTGATTTTAGACTTTTTAATATTCTAAATACATGTTTTGCTTTTCGTAGAGGGAATGGCCTTTTATATTTGTTTGAGTTATTATTTTTCATTTATTAAAAAGTGATAGAAAGCTAATGCATAACGTTTTAAAAATACTAAATCCTTGACATTAGCTACCATGAACAGTATTCTTTAATGGGGTATTATTTCTGTATATATATTGGTTTGACCAAAGAATATAAAAAAATTGCTTCATTTAATTGTTATGCATTAGCTTTCTATCACTTTAATATTTTAAATACATGTTTAGCTTTTCGTAGTTTGTTGTTTATTAGGGAATGGCCTTTTAGGAGAAAGTCCAATTGGTTTTTTTTTTTTTTTTTTTTTTTTTTTTT
>Ga0041059_1001388_pt1 | contig 19231 bp, 23 predicted proteins | sample AraColnosormetaG_FD_56232 | JGI IMG/M metagenome (GOLD analysis project Ga0041059, IMG submission 56232) | Arabidopsis roots microbial communities from North Carolina, USA - Col MF nosort | ecosystem: Host-associated > Plants > Roots > Unclassified | place: USA: North Carolina | collected...
TTTTTTTTTTTTTTTTGTATTAAATTTAAAGTAGCCATCAAAGATTGTTTTCATCTATGGTGGTACACACTTTAAGTAGTTTTCTTGTGTCACATATTACACGTAACAATCAACTACCAAACCCCACATATATAAAAATCTAAAATTTATCCACTTATAATTTTTATTTATTTTTAATTATTATTTTAGTTGAATGCATTTAAAAATTTTCTTTTTATGAAACCGTTGGTTTTTTAATATTAATTTTTTTTACAGATATTCGAGATGGACGAAGATTATCTGACTAAAATATTAAGGCTTTGAGATTATTGGGTAAACTAAATTTATTGCTTATAACCAATAAGATGAATTAGTTACACGTTATTAACTTGAATTTTTCTAATCACAAATTGGAAGTTTGCTACTTACTTAGCTTAGTAGTTTAATCAATTCAAAGGTAATAATAGAGTCTAATGGTAACAATAGATTTTATATTTGAACATGAAGATTCTAAAAACTGACAAAATATTTTCATTTTCTTAAATTTCTTAAATTATACATATATATATATATAAATTTTTTATATAATGTGAGAAGATATGATAACCAATAAAATTTTGCTTTCATATTTTTATTGACAAAAACTCCAAATATGACGAAACCGCACGGTACAATTTTAATAGAAACAAATATATCTATATAATAATATCCGCAGTTGAATCGCATGTCTCCATTGGGAGCCTAATAACAACCCAACTAATAACATAATTATTTTAATACTTAGTTTACATATTAACATTTTTAAAAATTGTTGGCTTAAAATAAAATAAAAGATAAAATAATGAAAATGAAAGATTCTTTTTAAAAAAATGAAAAATCTCTCTTATCTAAAAAGCAAAACAAATTTTTTCTTTCTAAATCTGGACCCAAACCCCATATCTCTCCTCTATAAATATAAACGTCTCGTCTCTTAAAAAAATCGTATAAACTCTTATATACTTTCTCTAGCCGCCACATTTTAATAGAAATAAAAATATTTCTATAATAATATTTGTAGTTGAATCGCACGTCTCCATTCGAAACTTAATAACAACCCAATTAATAACAGAATTATTTTAATACTTAGTTTACATATTATTTCTTTTTTAAAATTACTGATTCAAAATAAAAAAAATAAAAAAAAAAATTTAAAAGAAGGAAAAATCTCTCTTATCTAAAAAAGCGAAACAAAATTTTCTCTCTCTTATAAAGCTGGACCAAACTCCATCTCTCTCCTCTATAAATATAAACGTCTCGCCTCCTGAGAAAAACGTATAAACTCTCACACTCTCCCTAGCCGCCACCTACCCTCCGCCGCCTCCTTTTCGCCGCCTGCTTCGCTCCGCCGCGCGCAGCGCTTTTAGTCTTTTTCTGAGACTGTTTCCGAAGAATCTCTCTGTTAGGATTTTGTTTGATTCTGGTCGTTATCCAGATCAGAGAAATCCGTGATCCTTTTTTCTCTCTCACTTTCTTCTCTGAAATAGGAAAAACAAAAAACAAATCTGATAATCGAAACTGATCACTCACTGCTGATTCCGTAACCTAAAAAATGTCGGCAGCTTCTTCTAGCTCCGTTCTTCACCTCCGAACCAACCAACAACTGTTATCACTCCGATCTCTCAAAAATTCCACCTCCGTTGCTTCTCAATTGGCCGTTACGTCTGGTGTTAGCCGTAGAAGATCGTGTACGGCGCGATGCTCTGTGAAGAAACCGGTGATTCCTGAGAGTCCTTTCCTAGGGACTCGTGTGCGGAGATCCGGATCCGAGACGCTTCAGTTCTGGAGATCAGATGGTCCTGGACGGTCTGCGAAGCTTCGAACGGTGGTTAAATCGTCATTTTCCGCTGTTCCGGAGAAGCCTCTTGGTCTTTATGATCCTTCCTATGATAAAGACTCTTGTGGTGTTGGTTTTGTAGCAGAGTTGTCCGGCGAGACCACCCGCAAAACGGTACTGTTTTGAATCTTCTCATGTGATGTGATCATTGACATATATGATTTGATTGATCGATGACATGTTGTTGATGATTTTAGGTGACTGATTCGTTGGAGATGTTGATACGGATGACTCATAGAGGTGCTTGTGGTTGTGAGAGCAACACTGGTGACGGCGCTGGGATTCTTGTTGGTCTGCCTCATGATTTCTATGCAGAGGTTTGTTTTGTTCTGTTATCTCCAGATTAATTTATTGTCCATGCAATAAGATTTCTGACAGGATCTGAACTTATGTAATGTTATTTTATTGTTTCTGGTTCTGTTGTTGTTAATTAAGTTTTAAAACTGTTGATGTTTTTGTCTATTAGGCTGCGACAGAGCTTGGCTTTGTACTTCCTTCTGCTGGAAATTATGCTGTTGGTATGTTCTTCTTGCCAACTGTTGAAAGCAGGAGAGAAGAAAGCAAGAATGTTTTCACTAAGGTTGCTGAATCACTTGGCCACTCGGTTCTTGGATGGAGATTAGTGCCTACCGATAATTCTGGACTGGGAAACTCCGCTTTGCAGACTGAACCGATTATTGCGCAAGTTTTCCTTACTCCTACAACTAAATCTAAAGCTGACTTTGAGCAACAGGTAATTGTTTTGCATTGAAAATTTATTCATGTATCATTAACACTGGGAGATGATGTTAATGATTACCTTTGTTTTTGATAGATGTATATCCTTAGAAGGGTTTCTATGGTTGCTATTCGAGCTGCGTTGAACCTTCAACATGGTGCGATGAAGGACTTCTACATCTGTTCGTTGTCTTCTAGGTATTTAGCTATTTCAATTAAGAATGACATGTTTGTCTCAAGTACTGAAAAGTTAACCTAACGAATTGTTTTTCGTGATTTAGGACTATCGTCTACAAAGGACAATTGAAGCCTGATCAACTAAAGGACTATTACTATGCGGATCTTGGGAGTGAAAGGTTTACGAGCTACATGGCCCTGGTAAATATTTTTTCTATTCACTATCTCTTTTTTTATGCTGACTCCATGCTCCACCAACAGCATGTGAACCAACGGGGTAACCAAGGAGATGCGAAGTTGAGGAATGACTTCTGAGGCCTCTTAAGTTCCTCCAAAACCTTGATAAGAATTTTAATTTGGATGCTGGTGAGTTGGTAACGTCAAGTGAGTCCAGAAACTCGTTGCCCTTGATATGTATGATAAGTTATCTTAGGCTAAATGATCACAATCTGGTGATTAAGACTAAAATTTTGTTGGTTAAGGTAGTTAACAATTCTGCAACATTAGAACTTGCCCCCAACTATATGCTGTTGAAGTTGTGTCTAAGACCAAGTGGTAAAGTTTTCAGTTGCATACATACACATTTTAATGTTTGATAACTAATGATTGACTATACTCGGTTACATGTTTAATGATTCAGGTTCATTCTCGGTTCTCTACCAATACATTTCCCAGCTGGGATCGTGCTCAGCCGATGCGTGTTTTGGGCCACAATGGGGAGATCAATACACTCAGGGGAAACGTGAACTGGTATGTTGTCAGAGATAGCTTACATTAAAGCTTTCATGTAATTTAAGTAACCTGTTTGGTGCCTTAGCATTTGTGTGATAAAAATGCCCTTTGGTATGCAAGTGCCTAAGAAGTTGAGTCTGCCTCATTTTCATTTTAATTACTGCGTTCTCTAGTGAATTTTGTTTTGATATTTCATCACAGGATGAGGGCACGTGAGGGTCTGCTCAAGTGCAATGAACTTGGATTATCAAAGAAAGAGTTGAAGAAGCTTCTACCTATTGTGGACGTTAGCTCTTCTGACTCAGGTAACTCTCAATCTCATTATATGCCCGTACGATGTGTTGAAGTTGAACTAACTGTAGATCACAACTTTGCCTATGATATTATGGACCTGTGACACGTTTCTATATTGTGTTGTTAACATTTTTAGGTGCTTTTGATGGTGTTCTTGAGCTTCTTGTCCGAGCTGGTAGAAGTCTTCCTGAAGCTGTTATGATGATGATCCCTGAAGCATGGCAAAATGACAAAAACATTGATCCAAGCAGGAAAGAGTTTTATGAATACTTATCTGCTCTAATGGAGCCATGGGATGGACCTGCCCTCATATCATGTAAATTATATCCTGAAGTTAACACACAACCATAACTTTATATTTTGTTTTTTAGATTGTAACTCTTTTATTGAATGTCTTGCAGTCACTGATGGTCGCTACTTGGGTGCCACATTGGACCGTAATGGACTTCGTCCTGGTAGGTTCTACATAACCCACAGTGGAAGGGTTATCATGGCTAGTGAAGTTGGGGTAGTGGATGTACCACCTGAAGATGTGATGAGGAAAGGAAGACTTAACCCGGGTATGATGCTTCTTGTCGATTTTGAGAAGCATATTGTTGTTGATGACGATGCCTTGAAGCAGCAGTATTCACTGGCAAGGCCTTATGGTGAGTGGCTTAAAAGGCAAAAGATTGAACTTAAAGACATCATTGAGTCAGTTCCGGAGGCTGAACGGATTGCTCCTTCAATTTCTGGGGTTGTACCGGTAAGCTGTCGCTAAAGAATTATTGTTCCCCTAATTCCTCTTCGTTACCTTTATTATGGTTAGTTAACCTTTTTCTTGGAAACTAAGGCCTCTAATGATGATGACTCAATGGAGAGCATGGGCATTCATGGTTTATTGTCTCCACTAAAAGCCTTTGGGTATGTTTGTTTCTTATACTTGCTAATGTATATTGATCTGTTATTCTTTGTTATTGGTCTCACGTTTCCTTTTGACATGTGCATGCAGCTACACAGTTGAGGCCTTGGAGATGTTGCTGCTTCCGATGGCTAAAGATGGCTCTGAAGCACTTGGTTCTATGGGAAATGATACCCCTCTAGCTGTAATGTCAAACAGAGAAAAATTATGCTTTGAGTACTTCAAGCAAATGTTTGCTCAAGTAACAAATCCTCCAATTGATCCTATTCGTGAGAAAATTGTTACATCAATGGAGTGCATGATCGGTCCAGAAGGCGATCTAACCGAAACAACTGAAGAGCAATGTCACCGTCTCTCCCTAAAAGGTCCTCTTTTGAAAATCGAAGAGATGGAAGCCATCAAGAAAATGAACTACAGAGGCTGGCGGACTAAAGTTCTGGATATAACTTATGCAAAAGAAAGAGGTACAAAAGGGTTAGAGGAGACTTTGGACCGAATTTGTGATGAAGCAAATGAAGCAATAAAGGAGGGCTACACATTACTGGTTTTGTCTGATCGAGGTAATTGACATCCTTAGAAACTCTTGACTCTAGGATCTGTTATTCATCTTTGATCAGTCTTTGCCATGTTCTTACTTTTTTTTTTTAATGTCTTCACTGTTTAGCTTTCTCTGCAACACGTGTTGCTGTGAGCTCCCTCATGGCTGTTGGTGCCGTTCATCACCACCTGGTTAAGACACTTGCGCGCACCCAAGTTGGTTTGGTAGTGGAATCTGCTGAACCACGTGAAGTGCATCATTTCTGCACACTTGTCGGATTTGGAGCAGATGCTATCTGCCCATATTTGGCTGTAGAGGCCGTTTATAGATTACAGGTTGATGGCAAAATACCACCCAAATCTAATGGGGAATTCCATTCCAAAGAAGAGTTGGTCAAGAAGTATTACAAGGCAAGTAACTATGGAATGATGAAGGTTCTTGCCAAAATGGGAATTTCTACTCTAGCCTCATACAAAGGTGCTCAGATATTTGAAGCTCTTGGGCTTTCATCTGAAGTAATTCAGAAATGTTTTGCCGGTACCCCAAGCCGAGTGGAAGGAGCAACATTTGAGATGCTTGCACGAGATGGACTTCAATTGCATGAGTTGGCCTTTCCAACCCGTGGCTATGCCCCAGGAAGTGCAGAAGCTTCAGCACTTACCAACCCTGGAAACTATCACTGGAGGAAAAATGGAGAGATTCATCTCAACGATCCTCTTGCAATAGCCAAATTACAAGAGGCAGCACGGACCAACAGTGTGGCCGCCTACAAGGAATACTCAAAGCGTATCAATGAATTGAACAAGCAAAGTAATTTGCGTGGGCTCATGAAGTTTAAAGACGCAGATGTGAAAATTCCACTAGATGAAGTCGAGCCTGCCAGTGAAATTGTTAAGCGGTTCTGCACTGGTGCCATGAGTTATGGATCAATTTCTCTGGAGGCGCATACAACCCTTGCAATGGCCATGAACAAGCTTGGAGGAAAGTCGAATACAGGTATATTTTTTTTCTCTATGAATTTTGCTGTTCCCTTTTCGTTCTCTTGTAAAGAATACTAAGACATCAGTTTATGATCTTCTTAAGGTGAGGGAGGGGAACTGCCATCCCGTATGGAGCCTCTTGCGGATGGTTCAAGGAACCCCAAAAGAAGTTCGATCAAACAAATTGCTAGTGGAAGATTTGGAGTTTCTAGCTACTATCTTACAAATGCTGATGAGCTGCAGATAAAGATGGCTCAGGTACCCTAAAATATAACTTGACATAATGTTCTCTTATTCTCATACCTTTTGCACATCTTTGGGTTTCTACTGTCTCAATGTTTTGTTTTTCATATCAGATAATGCTCTTTGCACAAAGTAGTTATAGGTGCCTTGCAAAAGTTTTGTGAATATTGCATCTAAATGCTGTTTCAAGTGTCTAACGTTTTTCTTGAATGCCATACAGGGTGCCAAACCTGGGGAAGGTGGGGAGCTACCAGGCCACAAGGTCATAGGAGACATTGCTATAACCAGAAATTCCACTGCTGGTGTAGGACTTATCAGTCCACCTCCTCATCATGATATCTACTCTATCGAGGATCTTGCCCAGCTAATTCACGATCTTAAGGTTCCTATTTATGCTCTCCCAACTCTTACTTTTTGAATTATTGTCCTTTGTCTAACATCCATTTCTTTTATCTCTTGTAGAATGCCAATCCTGGCGCACGTATTAGTGTTAAGCTTGTATCTGAAGCTGGTGTTGGAGTTATTGCTAGCGGTGTGGTGAAGGGGCATGCTGACCATGTTCTGATAGCAGGTCATGATGGAGGTACTGGTGCATCTCGCTGGACCGGTATTAAAAATGCTGGTCTTCCATGGGAACTGGGTCTAGCTGAGACACACCAAACTCTTGTTGCCAATGACCTTCGTGGCCGTACTGTTCTTCAGACAGATGGCCAGCTAAAAACTGGCAGAGACGTTGCAGTTGCTGCACTTCTTGGTGCAGAAGAATTTGGTTTTAGTACTGCACCCCTTATCACACTAGGGTGTATCATGATGAGAAAGTGCCACAAGAACACCTGCCCTGTGGGAATTGCTACCCAAGATCCAGTTCTCCGTGAAAAATTTGCTGGGGAGCCTGAACATGTTATTAACTTCTTCTTTATGCTTGCTGAGGAAGTTAGGGAGATCATGTCTGGACTTGGTTTTAGAACTGTAACTGAGATGATTGGTCGTGCGGATATGCTTGAACTTGATAGGGAAGTTGTCAAGAACAACGATAAGCTGGAGAACATTGACCTATCTCTTTTGCTCAGACCTGCTGCTGAGATTCGTCCTGGGGCTGCTCAGTACTGTGTTCAGAAACAAGATCATGGTTTAGACATGGCTTTGGATCAAGAGCTGATTGCATTGTCTAAATCTGCTCTGGAGAAATCTCTTCCGGTGTACATTGAAACTCCTATCTGCAACGTTAACCGTGCTGTTGGGACAATGCTGAGCCATGAGGTAACCAAACGTTACCACTTGACTGGGCTTCCAAAGGACACAATTCATATCAAGTTCACAGGAAGTGCTGGGCAGAGTCTTGGAGCTTTCTTGTGTCCTGGAATTATGCTAGAACTTGAAGGAGATAGCAATGACTATGTTGGAAAAGGGCTCTCTGGAGGTAAAGTTGTTGTTTACCCTCCAAAAGGAAGCAGCTTTGATCCAAAAGAAAATATCGTTATTGGTAATGTAGCACTTTACGGTGCCACTAGTGGTGAAGCATACTTCAATGGGATGGCTGCTGAAAGGTTCTCTGTTCGTAATTCTGGTGCTAAAGCTGTTGTGGAAGGTCTTGGTGATCATGGTTGTGAGTACATGACTGGTGGTACTGTTGTGGTGCTTGGAAAGACTGGTAGAAACTTTGCTGCTGGTATGAGTGGTGGTATTGCTTATGTCCTTGATGTGGACGGAAAGTTTAACACCAGATGCAACCTTGAACTGGTTGATTTGGATAAAGTTGAAGATGAGGAGGACAAAATGACGCTCAAAATGATGATCCAGCAACATCAAAGACACACCAACAGCCAACTTGCTCAAGAAGTTCTTGCAGACTTTGAGAATTTGCTGCCCAAGTTTATCAAGGTTTTCCCAAGAGATTACAAACGTGTTTTATCAGCCATGAAACACGAAGAGGTCTCCAAGCAAGCAATCGAGCGGGCTTCTGAGGAAGCTGACGAGACTGAAGAGAAAGAACTCGAGGAGAAAGATGCATTTGCAGAACTGAAGAACATGGCAGCTGCTTCGTCAAAAGAGGAGATGTCAGGAAACGGAGTGGCAGCTGAAGCTAGACCTTCTAAGGTAGATAATGCTGTTAAAAACGGTGGTTTCATTGCTTATGAGCGTGAGGGAGTTAAGTACAGGGATCCCAATGTTCGTCTTAATGACTGGAACGAAGTCATGGAGGAATCAAAACCTGGACCACTCCTTACAACTCAGTCAGCTCGTTGCATGGATTGTGGAACTCCATTCTGCCACCAGGTATACATCCTCAGATAAAATGCCTTTTTTCTTTCCAAGTATTCTTCTTGCAGCTTGTCAAAGACTGGTTTTGTTGTTTATATGTCAAGGAAAAATTGCAACTAGGTGTTTCATGAATGAAATCCTTAACATTTTTGTTTTTGAAAATTTACAGGAGAACTCTGGGTGTCCTCTCGGTAATAAGATCCCTGAATTCAATGAACTTGTCTACCAGAACAGATGGCAAGAAGCCTTGAATCGTCTACTTGAGACAAACAACTTTCCAGAATTTACTGGGCGAGTATGCCCTGCACCATGTGAAGGTTCTTGTGTTCTTGGAATAATTGAGAACCCTGTTTCTATCAAAAGCATTGAATGTGCTATTATCGATAAAGCCTTTGAGGAAGGGTGGATGGTACCAAGGCCTCCTCTCAAGAGAACAGGGTATACTTTCTAAGTCTATTCCATATTATCTTATCTTCCACTGTTGTGAGGCTCACATACATCTTGTCTTCCACTGTTGTGAGTTTACATTTGGCTGATTTATATGCTTCTGCTGCTTGTGTGGTTTGCAGGAAAAAGGTTGCTATTATCGGAAGTGGACCGGCTGGGTTAGCTGCGGCTGACCAGCTGAACAAAATGGGCCATTTAGTAACCGTGTATGAGCGCTCGGACAGAATTGGTGGGCTGATGATGTATGGAGTACCAAACATGAAGACTGACAAAATTGACGTCGTTCAACGGCGGGTTGATCTTATGACCAAAGAAGGTATCAACTTTGTGGTCAATGCCAATATTGGAAAGGACCCATCTTACTCCCTTGATGGACTTAAGGAAGAGAATGATGCAATCGTTCTTGCTGTTGGTTCCACAAAACCAAGGTAATATTTTGTTTCAAACAATGCTGAATTCCTATTTATGTTACCAGACGTTCAAATGGATTATGGTGAACTAACCGAGACATTATTGGGGTAATTTTGCAGAGATCTTCCAGTGCCTGGTCGTGATCTATCTGGTGTTCACTTTGCCATGGAGTTTCTTCATGCAAACACCAAAAGTTTACTTGACAGCAATCATGAGGATGGCAATTACATTTCTGCAAAAGGGAAAAAGGTTGTTGTTATTGGTGGAGGTGATACCGGCACAGATTGCATCGGAACATCTATCCGCCATGGATGTACCAACATTGTAAACCTAGAACTTCTTCCTCAGCCACCCTCAACAAGAGCTCCTGGAAACCCTTGGCCACAGGTTTGTTTCAGATCTTCTACACTCAATCCTTTTAGCAACTTCTTCAAGATTTTTGCATCCATTGGATTAAAAAGAGTTGTGAGCAAGGTTGGATATTGTTGATTTTAATGAGCTTCCGTGTGAATACAGTGGCCTCGTGTATTCCGTATTGACTACGGACATCAAGAAGCTACCACCAAATTCGGAAAAGACCCTAGGACCTATGAGGTCTTAACGAAGAGGTTCATAGGAGATGACAATGGAAACGTGAAGGGGCTTGAACTTGTGCGTGTGAGTTGGGAGAAGGATGAAACCGGGAGGTTCCAGTTCAAGGAGATCGAAGGCTCTGAGGAAATCATTGAAGCAGACCTCGTTTTCTTGGCCATGGGTTTCCTTGGACCTGAGCCAGTAAGTGATTCCCGTTGTGTACCCTCTTCTTATATATTGTGGGTCTTGTGGCAATGATTTAAAACCAATTGCTTGTTTTTGTTTTTACAGACACTTGCTGAGAAGCTAGGTCTCGAATGTGACAACAGGTCAAACTTTAAGGCCGAGTATGGCCGGTTTTCCACAACCGTGGAAGGTGTTTTCGCAGCAGGTGATTGTCGGAGAGGCCAGTCTTTGGTTGTCTGGGCTATCTCAGAAGGACGTCAAGCTGCAGATCAGGTAGACAAATTCCTCACCAAAACGGATGATGACGAAGACGCCAAGCTACAACAAGACCTTAACCAGATGAAACACAACACTATCACAAACTGAGGTAAAAGAAAGCCTTACTCATCTGAAGCAAAAGTCGAGAGAGAAAGACAACTGATGTTACTCTTTTAGAGGACACACAGGCGTAAAGGACCGACTTATGGCAGAGATGAAGGAAGAGAGTTGCAGAGGAAAAGTACCGAACTTGATGATTTAGTAGAGAGAAGTAAAAGTTTAGGTTTGTTTTTGTTTATTATCGTCCATAAAGTAATAATGATTCATAAGTACATTCTCTTTGTAGGATTTCAGTAGCTTTCTTTTGTTAAAGCTTTCTGAAATTGAAAGCCTTTTGTTTTTTCTCTATGGCTGTTTCTAAGTTTGAATTTTAAGGAATTGTAATGCAGTTCCTGCTTCTTGTTTTTGCCCTCTTTGTGTTCTTTCATATTATTTATGGTGGTGTAAACTGTAAACAATGTTAGGAATCATAAGACTTGCTCAGTAAAATAGTGAAAAAAATGATCTTCAATTACACAGTGAAGATTGAGGTATGTAAAACCGGTATGTAGTTTGTCTCCAACAAATTTCTTCATTTTTTCTCGGTCCCAACCAGTTGGTAGATGAAAAGCGGTCCAATTAACAAACGGATTCGTCAGTTGTCTCTCGTCGCAACCATTCAATCCTACGTGTAATTCCTCAGTTGTCTCTGGTCTTCAACAAAAGACAAGCCCACAAAGAGAAAACAAAAAAAAAGTAAAGAAAAAGAAAATTGTGAAGCGGTGAAAACAAGAGTTCCAAAAAGGTGGCTCCTTTTTGTTTCTGGAGATGCGTTATTGTGACCCTTCTTTGAAATTTAGGGTTCATTTTCTCAGATTTCGAGTTCGTTGTGTTTGAATCTCTATTGGGTTTACTTTCTTATTCGATTTGGGGGAAATGGCTGATTGGTATCAGCTTGCACAGTCTATAATCTTTGGTTTGATCTTCGCTTACCTTCTCGCTAAGCTAATCTCTATCCTCCTCGCTTTTAAAGACGAGAATCTCTCACTCACTCGTAACCACACGACTCAATCGGAGTATGAGAACTTGCGAAAGGTCGAAACTTTAACTGGGATTAGCGGCGAGACTGATTCTCTTATAGCTGAGCAAGGTAGCTTGAGAGGTGATGAAGATGAATCAGATGATGATGATTGGGAAGGTGTCGAAAGTACAGAACTTGATGAGGCATTTAGTGCTGCTACGGCTTTTGTTGCTGCTGCTGCATCGGATAGGCTTTCGCAGAAAGTTTCTAATGAGTTGCAACTTCAGCTTTATGGATTGTATAAAATTGCTACTGAAGGACCTTGTACTGCTCCTCAACCATCAGCTCTTAAAATGACTGCTCGTGCCAAGTGGTTTGTCTAACACTCTTATTGATTCTCTGATTCAAATGTTTGGGACTGTGAAAGATGATTGCTTGATCATGTTTACTTGTGATGTACTGATGTTTCTTGATCATGGATGTATATTATTTTGATTTCACCAAGTTCGTATCTTTCATTGCTAATGTATGGAAAGGATTGCTTTTGTTGGTGTATTGATTAGTGATCTGATTCAAATCTTATGACTGTGAAGATTGTTACTTAATCATGTTTACTTGTGATGTACTGATTATTCTTCATCCTGGATGTATCTTGCTTTGTGTGAGTACCGAAAGGATTTGCTTTTGTTGTTTTGTTGATTGGTAACTTAGGGATGCATTTTGATCGACTGAGATTTGTTATGATCTTTTTTGTTCTAGGCAAGCATGGCAGAAATTGGGTGCTATGCCTCCTGAGGAAGCGATGGAGAAGTATATCGACCTTGTTACTCAGCTTTACCCAGCTTGGGTTGAAGGTGGCTCGGTTAGTTGTCTTCTTACCTGCTTCTGTTATTCCCATTTCTTTGGACTGTTTATGGATGGTCTGTTTTCGTTCTTAAATCTGTCTTTATTTCTTGGCTTGTTTGCTTCGTTGCGGACTATTAGAAACGAAGAAATCGGAGTGGTGAGGCTGCAGGCCCCATGGGACCGGTTTTTAGCTCATTGGTGTACGAAGAGGAATCTGACAATGAGTTGTAAGGTTCCTAAGCAATTAGTTACAGATTCATCTATGAACTTTTGGTTTTCTTTTCTCAGTTTCTCTATATGACTAGCTGACTAGATCAGAGAAGGAATGTATATATCATAATACTCACCTTAGGTAGATCAAAGAATCATGTGTTAGTTTAAATCATAGTAGAAGCTCTGTTCATTCTTGCGTTCTTACTCCATGTTCCAGGAAGATTGACGCCATACACGCCTTTGCTAGAGAAGGAGAAGTCGAGAATCTATTGAAATGCATAGAAAATGGCATACCCGTAAATGCAAGAGGTTAGTAGTCTTGTATCATTTTCACAGAATGTTCGGATCTGGTTTGGAAACTTAACAGTTTCTCCATCTTGGAAATGTCAGATAGTGAAGGTCGAACACCACTGCATTGGGCTATAGACCGTGGCCATCTTAACGTTGCTGAAGCTCTGGTTGATAAGAACGCAGATGTGAATGCTAAAGTAAATAAATAACCAAAACCCCCTAAACTAATTCTTTCTCTCAATTACAGACTTTTATGTTTTTGTCGCTGACAAACTTTGTGCAGGACAATGAAGGCCAAACCTCTCTACACTATGCTGTTGTGTGCGAAAGAGAAGCACTCGCCGAGTTTCTGGTGAAGCAGAAAGCTGATACAACCATTAAAGACGAAGACGGAAACTCGCCTCTTGATCTCTGTGAATCAGAATGGTCTTGGATGCGAGAGAAGAAGGATTCCAATTAGTGTTTTTTAAGTCTTTAAAATTGTGTGTCAAAGCTAGATGCTTGTGTTTTTCTTACATTTCCTCTGAGCCTCTTTGCTTCCTCTTAAGCTTATGTTTTAACATACAACAACACAAGTTACATATGATATAGTAGCTCTAGTTTTTATTGGTTACTATATTGAACCCAGAGAGATCATCATCATCAATCATCATAACTCAATAATAGTTTTTTTTTTGTTAGTATAATGTTTCTCTCTTTCGTTCGTGACCCTTTCATGTTTTTTCAGCCATCTGAATCATTATTATCATACCTGTAAAACAATTTTGTTGATTACTTGTAAAATTTATAAGTATTTTAAATATGATACAAATTGTACCTTCGGAATAAGAAAAGAAAAAAAATCTTCTTCTTCGCATCTCGCTGTAAAACAATCCGGACCGTTGATTAATTAACGATGAGAATATATAAGGTGGGGTTCAGATAAGGACCACCCAACACGCGATGTACGACATAATCACTCCAGATTATATCAATTCTTTAATCAGAAATATATTTTTAGTGTGCAAAAATCATAAAGAAAAATATTTTCCCTTTTTATATATATATTGGGTAATTCAGATTTTTTTCTATTTATGTTTTTATTTGAAAAAAATAAGATACACTGAACAAACAATTATGATTGGAAACAAATTTTCATATTTAGAAGATTTATACAACTTTTTTTTAATTGGGTAATTTTAAAAGATATTTTCCTATATATAGTTTTTATAAAAATATTAGGATACACTGAACAAAACCTAAATATACAATTGAGTACAAATATATATAAGTTTGGAAAACAATTTCAAAATTAATAGATTTACATAATTTGTGTTCAAAACAGTTTTTTTATTTGTTTATATAAATATTTGGTTAAAAGTTTAATAATAAAATTTAAAGTCCATCTTCACATCCGATTCTTCTCTTCTCTTCTCTCTCTCTCTTCCCTTTTTCGCTGGAACTGATTTTTTTCTTCTCTCTCTCTCTCTCTCTTCCTTCTGGGCTTCTAGGGTTTGTCCTCTCCAGTCCCCGATTTCCGCTTTATCCGATCGGCCGCCGCCGAGATTCTAGGTTACCCTTCTTCACTTCATCTATTCAACTTTCTCCCTAAGATCCATCTTCAGATTCATCACTTCCCAATTCGCTTTTTTTTTTTCCTGATTCGATCTCGATTCGTTCAATCATCCATTTCCAACTTTAGTTTCGATTTGTTCACTGTTTTATGATTTGAACTCGTTCGTAATCTGAGATTTGCTTTTCGATTTTTTAGTTAGATTCATTTGTTCTATTAACTTGTTGATTTGGTCATCTTAGTAACTAGTTTGATTTCGTGTTTTATATTCGATTTCGTGCTCGGATCTGTTGTTCTGGCTGTTATAGTTGAATCTGACAGTGTTTTTAAGCGTCAATGGCTCGTGCTTTGATCTCTTATTGCTATTACATGGTTTTTTCGATTCATAGTGATTTAGTAGTCTTTCACCTTTATGGCTTTTTGGATCGTTGACGAGTTTCTTCATGTTGTTGGCTTAATTTACTGATTCTGTCTTACTTCTTCTTTATTTTCAGTTTTGCTGAATCTGTTTGTTTCTGTTGCAGATAAACCTATGGCAATGGAGGTTACGCAGTTGCTCATTAATGCTCAGTCGATTGATGGAACTGTACGTAAGCACGCGGAAGAAAGTCTTAAGCAGTTTCAGGAGCAAAACCTTGCGGGTTTCTTGTTGTCGCTTGCTGGAGAGCTTGCGAATGATGAGAAGCCAGTAGATAGCAGGAAATTAGCTGGTTTAGTCCTTAAAAATGCTCTTGATGCTAAGGAACAACACAGGAAGTATGAGCTTGTTCAGAGATGGTTGGCTCTAGACATGTCAACAAAGTCGCAGATCAGAGCTTTCTTGTTGAAGACACTGTCGGCACCTGTGCCTGATGTTCGTTCGACTGCATCTCAGGTCATTGCTAAGGTTGCAGGTATTGAGTTACCACAGAAGCAGTGGCCTGAGCTCATAGTGTCTCTTCTCTCAAATATTCACCAGTTACCTGCTCATGTCAAGCAAGCCACTTTGGAGACTCTTGGATACCTATGTGAAGAAGTGTCACCTGATGTTGTTGAACAGGAGCATGTAAATAAGATACTCACAGCTGTTGTTCAGGGTATGAATGCTGCTGAAGGTAATACTGATGTTAGACTTGCTGCAACCCGTGCTTTATACATGGCTCTCGGATTCGCCCAAGCAAATTTCAACAACGACATGGAGCGTGATTATATCATGAGAGTTGTGTGTGAAGCAACCCTGTCCCCTGAGGTGAAAATTAGGCAGGCAGCTTTTGAGTGTTTGGTATCTATCGCTTCCACATACTATGAGAAGTTGGCGCATTACATGCAAGATATATTCAACATCACAGCTAAGGCTGTAAGAGAAGATGACGAGTCTGTTGCTCTACAGGCAATTGAGTTCTGGAGTTCTATTTGTGACGAAGAGATTGACATCTTAGAAGAATATGGTGGTGAGTTCGCTGGGGATTCTGATGTTCCATGCTTTTATTTTACTAAGCAGGCTCTCCCTGGTCTTGTGCCTCTACTGCTGGAGACTCTTCTGAAGCAAGAAGAAGATCAAGATTTGGATGAAGGGGCTTGGAATATTGCAATGGCAGGTGGGACATGCCTCGGTTTGGTTGCTAGGGCAGTTGGAGATGACATTGTTCCACATGTCATGCCGTTTATTGAAGAGAAAATATCAAAGCCTGATTGGAGAGAGCGAGAAGCTGCAACTTATGCTTTTGGTTCCATTTTGGAAGGCCCTTCTGCCGATAAGTTGATGGCAATTGTTAACGCAGCGTTAACATTTATGCTCAATGCTCTAACAAATGACCCAAGCAACCATGTGAAAGACACAACCGCATGGACCCTTGGTCGGATATTTGAGTTCCTTCATGGTTCAACAATCGAGACACCTATTATTAATCAGGCAAACTGCCAGCAGATAATCACAGTACTCATCCAGAGCATGAATGATGCGCCTAATGTTGCCGAGAAGGCTTGTGGGGCTCTGTACTTCCTTGCTCAAGGCTATGAGGATATCGGTCCCAGTTCTCCGTTAACACCCTTCTTCCAGGAAATTATTAAGTCACTTTTAGCTGTTGCACACAGAGAGGATGCAACTGAATCACGCTTGCGGACTGCAGCATATGAGGCATTGAATGAAGTTGTCAGGTGTTCAACTGATGAAACGTCTACCATGGTTCTGCAATTAGTACCAGTGATAATGATGGAGCTTCACAATACTTTGGAAGGGGAAAAGCTTTCATTGGATGAGAGGGAGAAACAAAACGAGTTGCAGGGACTTCTATGTGGATGCTTGCAGGTCATCATACAGAAATTAGGATCTGAACCAACCAAGTCTAAGTTCATGGAGTATGCAGACCAAATGATGGGACTTTTCCTGAGGGTGTTTGGTTGTAGAAGTGCAACTGCACATGAGGAAGCCATGCTTGCCATTGGTGCTCTTGCTTATGCAGCAGGTCCCAATTTTGCCAAATACATGCCTGAGTTTTATAAGTACTTGGAGATGGGTCTTCAAAACTTTGAAGAATACCAAGTGTGTGCTGTTACTGTTGGTGTTGTTGGGGATGTCTGCAGAGCATTGGAGGACAAGATTTTACCTTATTGCGATGGGATTATGACACAGCTTCTGAAAGATTTGTCGAGCAACCAATTGCACCGATCAGTGAAGCCACCGATATTCTCCTGTTTTGGTGACATAGCACTTGCTATCGGTGAGGATTTTGATAAGTACTGGAGGTATTCAATGCCGATGCTTCAGAGTGCCGCAGAGTTATCTGCTCACTCGGCTGGAGCTGATGATGAAATGACGGAGTACACAAACTCATTGAGAAACGGAATCCTTGAGGCTTATTCAGGCATATTTCAAGGTTTCAAGAACTCCGCCAAAACCCAGCTCCTGATTCCTTTCGCACCCCATATCCTCCAGTTTTTGGACAGTATATACATGGAGAAAGACATGTAAGTTTGGTTACGACCCAACTGAATTTCTATTATGTCATAGCAGTTGTTTAATTTTGTGGTAAAATTGCCTTGGGACAGGGACGAGGTGGTGATGAAGACAGCGATTGGGGTCTTAGGAGATTTAGCAGATACACTAGGGAGTCATGTGGGTGGTTTGATACAACAGTCAGTGTCAAGTAAAGAGTTCTTAAACGAATGTTTGTCTTCTGAAGACCACACAATTAAAGAAGCAGCCGAATGGGCGAAGCATGCCATAACCCGTGCCATATCTGTTTGAAGGCTCTTCTTTTGCCTATAAGAAAGAAAATTCCTTTTGCTTTTTAGTAAAGTCTGCATGCATCTCTGGGTGGGTTGAGTCGGTCGGGGGGAGGGGTAGAGCTGCAACATCCGAGTCACATCAGCATCATCAGCATCAGTTTCATTTGCATCATCAGCATAACTGGGGTCAGTCAGGGAATCGTTGAGTCGTGGATGTGGGGAATGATGAGTTTTGGGGTAAATAATGAAACTGGAAGAGTCACGGGTGAAAGTTTCCCGGGTAAGGTTAAATCCCCGGGAGTAGAAAGAGGAGGAAGTGAGTCATGGTCGTTTTCTGGTGGGTTTTGGGACAAAGTTATACCAAAAAAAAAAAGGTTTCATGGAACATCTCATAATACATTCTTGTTTTTTCTTTTCTCTCATATGTTCTTCAACCCCTTGAGGAGGGAGAGGTCTCAGGTTTTTATCAAGTGGGGGCATTATTAGAGGACAATCCCTTGATTTTTTCTTTTGTTTTCTTTTATTATTTGGTTAGTTGCAGTCTTTGCATCATCATTTTGTCTTTTGGGGGGGTTTGTATGTTTGATTAAAAGCATTATTCACATTTTTATTTTTATATAAAGAAGTTTCACATGTCTGTCTATCTTCTCTTTGCTATGATGCAGTTTAGGGGGTTTTGCATATATACTTGTGTTTTGTTTGCAATCAAGTTTCAAATGTCACATACAGGAACATTTTTATTATATGGTGTCATGTCTTAGGGTCTTAAAGAGGTCCACATCTATTCATTTTACTATGGAACTGTTTACAATCGTTTAGAATCCATTATTTGATTTGGCTCGAACTATATGGGAAAGGGCACATGTTAATAGGAGAAAACGTCCTGCCTTACTCTGCTTCCAAAGAGTCAAGTTAAGAGATCGAAGAACATTTCACATTCACGCTGTTTATGGAAACCTCAATTTTGATTGTATGTGTTGCTTTTTTTTGGTTTTCCAAACGCCAAATGCAACTGATACCGAACCTATATTTTGAAAAATGTTTTCATGTGTATTTGAAACATTCTAGACCATTCAAGTTATGGTTTAAATTAGTTTCTCTCGGTTCTATGTATTAGTCCCAAACCATGTTTCTGACGTCTCGAGAATTTTTCTCTTGAACTAAATATATAATGTCATAATTCATTCGACATATCTTTTTCGAATTGATGATTTAGGCGAGAGAAACGTTGGTTCTGTTGGTATTTTTTTTTTTTTCATTGTGATGACATACCCATTTAAATCTCACTCAAATGGACAATAAAACACATAAAAGATAGATGATGGCTAAACATCCAAGAGAAATAGGACACGCCACTCTGAATTGAAATTGGGAGTTGAAAAAGAATGGTGGTAATACGAAGTGGGCCTTTTTTATTGTCAAAGGACTTGTCCAAGCACACCCACATATATCACATACACTGATACACACACAAAAAAAAAAAACATTTTT
>Ga0041059_1001389_pt1 | contig 19221 bp, 19 predicted proteins | sample AraColnosormetaG_FD_56232 | JGI IMG/M metagenome (GOLD analysis project Ga0041059, IMG submission 56232) | Arabidopsis roots microbial communities from North Carolina, USA - Col MF nosort | ecosystem: Host-associated > Plants > Roots > Unclassified | place: USA: North Carolina | collected...
CCCCACCCCCACACACTGTTCTCATGTTTACTGAAACTGTAATGCTTATGTTGTTCCGTTTAATAAACATGCGATGATTATTATTTCTTAGAACAGAGAATCACTGAAACAGGTTTGAAAAGAGAGGATGTTATATCTGTGAATAGAAAAGACAAAGACAAAGTGGAGGAATCAGAACTCAGCCACGGTTATTGCTCTGTTGAGAGTCTATTGGAAATTTGGCTTTATTATGATAGAGAGCAATCAGAAATAGATAAAATTGGCTTTTAGTAATTAATGTTTCTAGGGATGATGATTCAAATTTATTACAATAGCTGAATACAGATCAACAACAACACATCAAATTGATTCAAGATGTTCTTAATAAATCATAAGAATTTAACAAAAGCCTGCATAACCGTAACCGTAAAGTTCATTCTGCATTAACTGATTCAACCAGGGGTTCTTCACAGATTCTTCTACCGCCGAGTAATGTTGTGTGTTTGAGACGCAAGGATTTTGAAAGCTGTTGCTATTGATGTTACCCATAGACATGTTTTGATCACAACCATAAAACTCCTTGTACATCAATTGATTCAACCCAAAGTTGTTGACAGATTCTTGTACCGCTTCTTTGTTTGAGACGCAAGGATCTTGAAATTTGTTGTTTGTGATGTCACCCATGCTCATGTTCTGATTCTGATCATAACCACAAATCTCCGGCTTCATTAACTGATTCTTCAACTCAGATTCTTCAAGTAACGCTGAGAAATAATCCTGATTGAAATTTGATGCAGAGACTGGGATCTGAGACAGAGTATTGTCTCCATGGTTATACATAAACAGCGAGAACTGGCTAGGGTTCAAAGATTGGGTGTAATGATTCAGAGAGGATGGTGTTAAACTCTGATGATCCGGTTTTGTCTGATTCTGTTTCTGCGACTCAAGAAATCGAAGCCTTTCTTGGAATTTAGAGACATGGAGTTCCAAGGACTGAATCAGTGGAGAAACTTGGTCGGGAGGGTAATGATCAGCGAGTGGATACTTTAAAATATTCACGTTCTTAAGACTCGTCTTCATCTTCTTGTTCGGATTCTTCAAACCCTTGTTCTTCTTCTTGTTCAGGAACCCATGAAGATTAACGCTTTTCTTGCGTCTCAATGCTTCGTTCAATAGACTATACCTAAGAGCAATGTCTCTCACTTTCTCTTTCTCCTTAGGCCATGTCTTAAGTTCTCCGTCTGGTCCGTAATAGATAACGCAGGCTTCGATATCACAAAGAGTGCAAAGCTCTGAAGCTTTCTTGAAGATGGTCTCAAGCCTATTGCTCAAACTTGTGAAAGCGAGTGAATAAGAAGAAGAGGACGAAGGTGAAGATGATCGCATAGTCATCTTCTTGTTGATTGCAAAGACAAACTCTGTGTTTTTTCACGCTCAAAGTTAAGAGAAAGCACGAAGACAAACTTTGGCTTTGTGAAAAAGATGATGAACTATGAAATAGTTAGAAAGAATTAGATATATTTATAGATGATCGGTGATAAAAAAACGCGTAAAGATGTGTGCATAGATAGATTCGTTTCGATTTCCATATATTTGCATAGATTCGATTTCCATAGATTTTACGTTCTAGAGCCGTTAAGGGTTGATAAAAAGGAAACACAACTATAATTTGATATCATTAACCCTTGATATGATCTAGTTTGGTTTGGTTAATACTAGTCTTCAAATTCTAGCTCTAATCAGATAGTATTTTATACATCTACGCAATTATTTGGGCCTTGTGAGGCCCATTTAAAATTATGGACAAAAAGCGACGTCGTCTCGGATCTGACCTAGGTTTTTGTTTACACTCTTCTTCTTCTCTCCATCTCTCAGTCTCTTCGTTAAACCCACCCACATTTGAAGCGGCAAATAACGAAAACCATGGATCCGAAACCAACCTCGATGTGGAGCTCAATTGTGAAGAAAGATCCACCTTCAAAGCCTCCGGTTAACGACGGAGCTCCGGCAGCGATTCTCGGGATGGTCGGAAACTGCAAATCCACAAAAGGAATATCTATTGCGGTTGTTGACGCCAACGCCATCATTGAAGGACGTCAGAGCTTAACAAACTTCGCCGACAAATTCGTAACTGTCCCTGAGGTTCTCTCTGAGATTCGTGACCCTGCTTCTCGCCGTCGTCTCGCTTTCATCCCTTTCACTATTGATACCATGGAACCTTCTCCTGAATCTCTAAGTAAAGGTACACTTATTAGTTTTGTGATTCTTATTCTTGTGATTGTGAAATTTGTACCTAAGTAGGTATTTGTATATTCTTGTGTTGGAGAAAAGATTGTATTGTATCTCTGAGATTGATTGTTTTTGGTTCTGCAGTTATCAAATTTGCAAGAGCTACTGGTGATTTGCAATCTCTGTCTGATGTTGATCTGAAGTTGATTGCTTTGTCATACACGCTTGAGGCTCAGGTTTATGGCACCAAAAATCTTAGAGATGTTCCTCCACCGATTCAAACTGTTAGAGTTAAGAGATTACCTGAGAAGGATTTACCTGGTTGGGGCTCCAATGTGGCTAACTTGGAGGAGTGGGAGGCACTTGAAAACGAGACTGAGGAAAAATCCAACGCTAACTCCAAAATCCTTCCATTGAAAGACCTTAACATGAATATTATTGCTTCAGACAATGTTTCTGAGGTTGGTTCTGTTGTCTCTCATACTGAGAATCATGAAGAGGATGTGCAGGAAGGTGGGAAGAAGCATAGGCGATACCCGCCCAAGAAAACAGAGATTAAGCTTGAGGGTAAGATGGTAGTGGAGGGAGTTGATGCATCCCAGGGGCAATATGATGATGATGATGATGCTAGTGATTGGAGACCCGCAGTCAGTAGAAGTACTCACTCAAAGTATCTTAGAAGAAAGGCAAGGTGGGAACATTACAATGCTTTGGCTGAACAAGAAATTCAGAAAGATCAAGAAGCTGACAAAGCTCGACACACTAAAGAGGCCAATGAAACCCACGCAAAAGATAGTGGAAAGAATGGTGAGGATATATCTTCCATCCTTAAAGATATGAGGTTGGAGGAAGAGTCATTAAGGGCTCTCCAAGAAGAGACTGAAGAGACGAATGCTGAAGCAACTTTGATCAATGGTGAGGATGATATTGATCATGATATTGAAGTCGAAGCTGAGGGGATCGATGTTGCAAATCAAGCGCTAGAGAACTTGGAGATTGCTAGTGAGGCTGAGGATACCTTCGAGGCATCATCGATTGGAGATGATGGTAGCAGCGAGCAGAGTTGGTCATTGAGAGCTTTATCTGAGTCCAGTGTAGCTTGTATAACTGGTGACTATGCAATGCAGAATGTTATTCTTCAAATGGGTTTGCGATTGCTTGCACCCGGCGGAATGCAAATTCGCCAACTGCATAGGTACTCTAAATTGATCAGATCTTCCTTTTTTTTGTTCAAATGTCAGACACTTTTCTTTAGCAAGGGTCATTAACTGAAAAAGATACAATTCTTACACTTTATTGCATTGACATCTTCAGGTGGATCTTAAAATGCCATGCTTGCTACACAGTAACTCCTGAAATTGGAAGAATCTTCTGTCCCAAATGTGGGAATGGTGGCACTCTACGCAAGGTAGCGGTTACAATAGGCGCGAATGGCGCCATCATAGCTGCATGTAAACCACGAATTACACTTCGAGGGACCCAAGTAAGTAACTTGTTATAAGCAGAAGCTAACCAAAACACCAAAAATTCCTGTATTAGTGAAGAATCTTGTATTCTTTATTTGAAATAGCATGAGAACAGAACCACCATGTTTTCCGGCATGTATATGATCAATTTGTCATTTGTTACTGCCTTTAAACTTAAACCCTTGTTTCCTTTAAAATCTGCAACCTAATACACAGATAAAAACTTCTCCTGATACATGTGTCTTTTCTTTCTGTGCAGTATTCGATACCAATGCCTAAAGGAGGAAGAGAGGCAATCACCAAGAATCTGATTCTACGGGAAGATCAACTCCCTCAAAAGCTTCTCCACCCTAGGACCAAGAAGAAAGCAAGCAAACCGGTTAGTCTCTTCGTGTCTTCTATCTCAAACTCAAATCTGTAACTTTGATTGAAATCTTAAGGTAAATTATGCTGTTGTTTGCAGGGTGATGAGTACTTCGTATCAGATGATGTGTTCTTGAACCATCATAGTGATAGAAAGGCGCCATTGCAGCCTCCTGTGAGAAAAGCTATGTCGGTTTTCAGCCAGAAAAGAAACCCTAATGACAACCATTACTCTCGTTCTATGCACTGATCTTTGTTTCTCCTACACAACAAACATCTCCTGTACTTCAGATGCCAACGATTTTGTCTCTTTTTTGTACTTTTACTTTTTCTTTCTGATTGTTGTTTGAAGTCCAAAACTAGTTTGAAAAGGTGAGAGTTTATAACTTTTTATTCGGTTCACAGATGTATTCCTCTAGTTTCAAGCTACCTGTCATTTTTTTCTTTTTTGGCTCAACACAATTTCATTCGTCAAGAACTTGGTATACAAGATTACACCTCCAGTTTATTGGTATTAACAATAGACCGACCGTAACAACCTACCTGATAACTTATCCAAGGCATGGTCGGTGCTATCAAAACCGAATGCAAAATTGAAGCAAAAATGTTCGAACAAGTGTATGTCAATGTCATAACAACAAAGCCAATTTTATTTACTCCTATCATCGTCGTCTTCGTTAGAAGGCGAGGCCAGCGCTAGCTCGGCCCACGCCAGAGAAGACGATTTGAATTCTGCAGAAATGGACACAGTGATTCTACTCTCTAGTGTCTCACAAAGCGCTTGAATCGAACAAGAAAGCTTATCCTTGTCTTTTTCATTCTGGTCCAAGTTCAGACATTGGCTTGCCACTTCACATACTGCCTCAAGTTCTTTTTGCTTGAAATGCTTGAGCTCAGGATCCACCAAGCTAGCCATCACATCTGGTGCACCAAGGTTTTTCTCCCTTACCTGCAATATTTAGGAGTTTGAATCAAATCCTCAGCATCAAACGCATGAAAACACGTAAACCGCTAAGAGAGAGAGAGAGACTTATTATAAGTACTCAGCTTTAAGCTTATAGAGAAAAGCTATTCTTACCCATTCAACCAAGCAACCTCTGTCTTGGCAATAAGAAGGTCTTCCGCTTACAATTTCCAGCAAAAGTATGCCAAATGAGTAGATATTCCCTTGTAAATCCATATCTCGGTGTTCCATTGCATTGGGAAGTACACATATTGCTCCTTCATTACAGATATTCTTCAGGTTCTTCTCTGATCTCACCTGAATAATCTTCCAGCATTCGAAATCAACCAGCTGCATAGAAATAAGAGGATCAAAATAAGAGTATAGAGATAGTAGCAAAGCTTAGCTAACCGCATAGAAAAAAGAGGATCAAATTTACTTTGGGAGTAAAATCTTCAGTGAGATACACTGCAGTTGAGCTCAACTCAGAGACTGTAAATGGAGGATGGAGTTCAGTATGAAGGTACTTGAGACCACGTGCGATGCCTATAACAATTTTCATGCGTTTTGCCCACGATACTAAACTCCCGTCCGCATCTGCATCAAATTTTTATCATCATTTGGTATCATTATCAGTCCTACCAAAGAAAGAGCTCTGAAGAAGTTTGATTATATATTACAGTGGAGATGGTCGTATAGTGTCCCGTTTGATGCATACTCAAACACAAGCATTCTTGTGAACGGTGTACTCTCTTTACAGTATCCCAGTAATTTCCCCGCATTCTCATGGTTTAATCTAGCCAAAGCCGCAACCTGAAACAATGAATATTAATAAAATCAAGTTTAATACTGATGTTTTCTTGCAAGTGACTTGGTGATAAACAACCATAAGAAGAAGAACCTCTCTCTGGAAATTAAGCTCAAGATATCCAGTCCAATTTTCTTCTTTAACGCAGAGAGAGATAACCGCGATCTCAGTCCCGCCTTTGATCGTTCCTTTGTAAATCTGACTCTCTGCACTAGAATCAATGATGTTGCTGAAGTCTTCACATGCTACTTCTAGCTCTTGTCTTGTATATCTTGAAACATCCTTCAGCATTTCAGAATCTGTAGAAAAACAGTTTATCAGTAATTTTTTCATCTCTGGAAGCTCTTTCAGTTATTTGTATTGAAATCTTAGAATTTTTAAGAGTTTCTAACCAACGTAGACCGTGAACTTCTCCTTTTCACTTGCAGATTTCTTCCAGGGAACGATGAGAGAGCGCTTTATTTTGCACAAGCTACATGCAGAGAACATTACGACTAGAAAGAGCAAGCCAACTGATGATCCCGTGACTATCTCAAAATTCCGAAGCCATGTTTGTCTCGATGCTCGATGCTTCTTCTTGGCCACGGTTACAGCTAAGCGAGCTAACCAATTGAAACAATTTCAAAATGAAAAACAAGATAAAGAAACGATTATCAGCATCAAGAAAGTGAAACTCATATTCTACAAACCACATTCTGAAAGAGGTCTCTGCTTAACATCCATGGTTTTCATGCAGTTTCCTTGAAAGCTCGTTCTACAATGATGTTCAATGATACAGAGAGATATTATCAAATGAGAAAAATAAAGGAAAGCTAGAAAAAGGGTCTTATAAGAAATACATTGGGAGGTAATCCAAGCAACTCGGAACTCTTCCCTCGAAAAAGTTGTAAGAGAAATCTGCCACTTTAAATAGAGAAGACTTGCACAAACCACTGATGTTTGCACTTGGATTTGAAGCATACCTGACCAACACAAAAAGAAGATACATTAACATTTCAATCATAAACATTAAGTTTCCATCTTATGCTACCTTGGACTATTAGCTAAACTCACTTTTTTGATGTTTTCGCGGCAATAGGAATACTTCCTCGAAGCCTATTCCTGCCAATAAGAAGTTCTTTAAGGTGCTTCAAGTTTCCAATCTCTGGAGGTAACTTTCCTATTAAACCATTGGACTGAAGGTTTCTGTGGTGTTAAAGAGACACAAAATGGTTATCTCAGCACATTATCGGATAGATGACATTCTCTTAAAGATTTTCTTACATTGTCTTAATCCTTGACAATTTCCCGATCTCTGCTGGAATCGGTCCTGTCAAATGATTGTTTCCCAGGTCTAAGATCTTGAGTTTCTTTAACTTTCCTATCTCCTTTGGTATTGTCCCCATTAGAATGTTCCCACGCAGGATCCTAAAGAAGCATTCAACACAGAAAAAACAAAGTCATCTAAACATTTACAAACAGTACCAATCATCAAACTTATATCTTCAGGTATTGTCAATATGAATCAAAACCATACAGTTCTTGCAAGTAGGTTATTTGACCAAGTTCTGGCACAAGAAACCCTCTCATCGATGTCCCCGATATATTTCTGCAAGTTTCACAGCATGAAACAGATACCAAATCATCATCATACTAAACATAACTGATTTTACTGATAGAAAGAGATCAAAGTTTCCTACATCTTGATAATGTGATCCTTAGATGGAGAACATTTAATGCCATTCCAATCACAAGGACTCAAATTGGGGACATTCCAATTAGACATAACTAGCAATGGGTCCTTATAAATGGCTTCCTTGAATCTTCTAACTGCTTCAACTGAATACAAAACAGCAAAACATCAAATACTTCTAAATGATCAGTAACAAAACTAAAGTTTCTAACTTTCTAGATCAACTCAATGAGCAAGTGTTAACAGACAGAGGCTAAAAAGACTAAACTTTCTCAGCATCCAAAAATTGGAGAAAATGGAGAAATCAAAATACCTTCTTTAGAGGCAAACGCGTCACAGGAAACAAAGAGGAACCCTAGAACAAGACTCATAAGAGAAAGCTGCATCGTTGAAGATAAGTAAAGTCTCATTCTTTTTTCCTCCTTGCTCAAAGATTTCTTCAAATTCTAGCAAAACCCAGAATTTCTCACATTATAGTCATCACAAAAGACCAAATAATCTCCAGCCTCCAGCCTCCAGGAGACAATTAACAACAATGACAAGAGCTTAAAGAGCAAAGCAAGATTTAGCAGAAAAAGGAAAATGCTTTAATTAATAATATTACGGGTATTTAGCAAAAAAACCATTAAAGAAAAAGAAGTTTCTTAGTAAGTAACAGAGATGGTGACAAAAGAGAGAGACTTGGATTCAAAGACAGTTTTTTTTTTGTTGTTGTTCTATTCTAAACGGAGAAGAAGACATTTTGCTTTTCAATTTTGTCTTTTAGAAAAGAAAGATATCACTTTTATTTAAATATGTGTCCCTATAACTTTGACTAAAATTAAGATTATTCCACATTTAATTAGTAATAGATCCCAATTTTATGTAATGAAATTGTTTTATATTTCTTTCCCATCTAATGCATGTTCACACTTCACAGTAATATCTCTAATTGTAAGCCAGAAATAAATAAATTTATTTAACTGTAATGTGTATTTTGTATACAAGGAAAAATGTATCAACATGCATCTATCTGTGAAACATTTATAGTCAATATATAACCTGCTTAAAATGTGAAAGAAGACAAAATATTATTACATTAAATAAAAACAAAATATATACGTTTCCAATAAATTTTAAGTGTTGGATAAAAAAATGTTAGTGTTGTAGCTATGTCGTAATGTAGATTTCAATTTGATTTATGTCTATATTATGAATTATAGACGATATATATAATAATTAAAATATCATTTTAGACCATTAAACTATTTGAAAAATTTCCATATCACATTAACTCAACTGATGAAAGATTTAACGTTTTGTTTGTTTTTTGTCGGCGATTTCAACTTTGTTTAATAAAAGTCTAACTCATCATTCATTATAGAGGAAAAAAACAGATTTTCAAAAGTGGTTATATTCCTCATAGCCTCCTTTTTATTAATTAGAATTTACAATCATTGTTGGCAAACAAATAAAAGAAAGGTTAACACAAATCACAAGAATTATATTTTCTTCTTTATTTTATTTTTAATATTTTAATTATTATTTTTGCACCTTTTCTTAAACTTTATCATTTAGTTTAATAAAGTAAATTAGGATTGTTTGACAAAAAAAAAAGTAAATTAGGATTAGAATATATAAAAAAGGCCCTACTGTAACTACTCTAGATTTCTTTCTTATTTTTAAATATCACTATCTATTAAAAGTATATTTGTTATTTTTAATAACATGTAATATGCGGTTTTAATTATGTTACAACAATAACATTAACACAAATGAATAGACTATTTGTTACCAATTTATCACCAAATATTTGTAACTCTTTACTGTTTTAAATCTATGTAATGATTATGAAAATCATTTAGTTTAATAGTTGATCAAATGTTTATTTTCTTACAGTCAGTCTGGGATTCGATTTTGTTTCTAAATGAATTATTACAATATGTCTAAATGTTGTATCCAATTATATTTATTCCTGGTGATTCATAACATCGCTTATATATCAACAAAATTAAAGTATTCATATATTTTTAAAAAAATTGTGTGCAACACATACAGAAAAAATGTATATTTCGTAACATATAATTAAAAAATTCATGTAAATTATATGACTGCAAATCAATTTCCTAACAGAGAATTACAAATTCATATTTTGGATAAAAGACAAATATTAAAATAAAAGATATTTGGGACTACAATTTGCAAAAGTTCCATGTTTCTATCTCTCTTTCTTGAGCTACTATGGATAGTCTAGTTAAAACCTTTAAAAAAATAGTAAAAGAGTTTATGTTTAAGAACCCTTGTCGACCTTGGCGGCTGAAGCAACAACTTGACCTTTGACTTTGAGACGACCAGTCCTCCTAGCAGCGATAAGACCAACCTTCTATCCATGAGGTGCATCACGTCTAAGTGTACTGGCGTGATCAATGCTGATTGATTAAATCCTCTATGAGGATGCTCCATTGGATTCATCATATTCACGTCACAAACCCTTAAGATATAGGTTTCTTTTCACCGGTGTTTGTGGTACGCGTTACTTTCACCTAAAGTCTTGGGTTATGTTGATAAGGGCTCTTTGTGAAAAGAGATCTCACTCGAGAACCTAGTTGATTGAGTCGCCCAAAAGTCACTCCATAGCTCCACCTCTATTAAGATTTAAGATATAGTTCTTTGTCCTAAATATAATTTATAATTAAGTTAAGAATATCAATATCCCTATTCGAATCCTGGTGAGACTCTCTGATCAAGCTGAGTCACTACCATTTTTTTGGGCCGGATTTGGTAATCTTCTTGCTATTTAATTATACTTAAACCTTTTTAATATATAACTAAATACATGGTTTTAATATGGTTCGTTAGAAAAGCAGAACAAAACCAACCAAAGGCAAGGTACGGCTATGTGATAAAACTACTCATATATAAACAAAGATTCGACCATGAATTTAATTTACTACTAAGAAAAGTGTTCAAATCAATAAAATACAAAGCTCTTATGAGAAGTCACAAACCTCTTATGTCCATCATGTTGAGTCAATACCAATTTGCTGATTGAGTACTTAAATTCATATTTAATTAAACGCACAGTTTAATTCCTGGTTTAATCCGGTTCATTAAAAAATTCATAACCAGAAAAATATTTACACGTTTGTTACAATCTGGTTTACTAAACTCTTACCGAATTAGCGTTTCATATAATTCTTACGGAATTAGCGTTTAATAAGATTCTTAAGCCATAGAGTTTAATTATTGTGAAGATCTTTCCTTTCATTTTTGGTTTTATACTAAAATTATACCCGCAGTTTACCGCGTACAATCGGTTTATTTAGTTTTTATACTAAATATTTGAATAAATTTGATATACTAAACTTATAAATATAAATTTTTTAATCAAACATAACTAAATAATAATTGAGATTTTTTTTTTGTTATCTAGTGATAAGAGGAATGTGTTAAAATGTGTTTAATTTTTTTTTGGTTGTTATTTACTTATTTTTGTTGAACGGTTTAGATTGATAGAAATTAATTTTATTGAACGGTTTGGATTAAATCGGATCATATAAAGTTTAAGATATTGTTGAGACCAAATTACTCTTAAGAATTTTGAATAGCAAAGAACACAATCCAAAACTAAAATCAAAATTGAGACCAAATTAGACAAAATTTCAATTTATACTTCCTTTCAATAATAGGAGGAATTCTTCTGCAAGTGATCGCAATCAGGCATAACATGAAGTCTTGGTCTAGGGATCTGTAAATGAACAAACCGATTTAGTTAACCGGTCGTTGTAGACTGGTTACGTGAAGTCAACGATATTATACAAAAGTCAAACCAATACACGTGTACAAATATTCGCCATCTTCTCTTCCGCCGCTTCTTTACTCAAATCTCAAATTTCATCTTCTTCGTATCTTCCAAGTAAACGAAAATTAGGCTTCTTAAATACAACGACCTTCGATCTCATCCAAACTTTTTTGTAGCTTTTGTAGTAAATCGATCAACGGCATAATCAATTTCGTCTGGGATTTGCGTTAATGGCGATGAGATTTTTTCAACTTCACCGAAATCGTCTTGTGAAAGGTAATTCTGGAAAAGCTCTCTCCTTTAGCCGCCTTTTAGATCTTAGTTTCTGGGTTCGAGCTTTTTGTAATTACCGAGAGATTTTGAGAAATGGTCTTCACTCTCTTCAGTTTAATGAAGCTCTCGATTTGTTCACTCACATGGTTGAGTCTCGTCCTCTTCCTTCAATTATCGATTTCACTAAGTTATTGAATGTTATTGCCAAAATGAAGAAGTTTGATGTTGTGATCAATCTCTGCGACCATCTGCAGATAATGGGAGTTTCACATGATCTCTATACTTGCAATCTTTTGATGAATTGTTTCTGCCAATCTTCTCAGCCTTATCTTGCCTCATCTTTTCTTGGGAAGATGATGAAACTTGGTTTTGAGCCTGATATTGTCACGTTTACTTCTCTGATCAATGGGTTCTGTCTCGGGAATAGAATGGAGGAGGCTATGTCTATGGTGAATCAGATGGTGGAGATGGGGATTAAACCTGATGTTGTAATGTATACAACAATCATTGATAGTCTTTGCAAAAACGGGCATGTGAATTACGCGTTGAGCCTTTTCGATCAAATGGAAAACTACGGGATTAGACCGGATGTTGTTATGTACACCTCTCTCGTGAACGGTCTTTGTAACTCTGGTAGATGGAGAGATGCTGATTCATTGCTGAGGGGTATGACGAAGAGGAAAATCAAACCTGATGTAATCACTTTCAATGCATTGATCGATGCGTTTGTGAAAGAAGGAAAGTTTTTGGATGCTGAAGAATTGTACAATGAGATGATTCGTATGTCTATAGCTCCTAATATTTTCACCTATACTTCATTGATCAATGGGTTTTGCATGGAAGGTTGTGTAGATGAGGCCAGACAAATGTTTTATTTGATGGAAACCAAGGGTTGTTTTCCAGATGTAGTGGCTTATACTTCTCTCATAAACGGGTTTTGCAAGTGTAAGAAGGTAGATGATGCGATGAAAATCTTCTACGAGATGTCCCAAAAAGGATTGACTGGGAACACTATCACTTACACTACTCTTATCCAAGGTTTTGGTCAAGTGGGCAAACCTAATGTCGCCCAAGAAGTTTTTAGTCATATGGTTTCTCGTGGCGTGCCTCCCAATATTAGGACCTATAATGTTTTGTTACATTGTCTATGTTATAACGGGAAGGTAAAGAAAGCGTTGATGATATTTGAGGATATGCAAAAGAGAGAAATGGATGGTGTCGCTCCCAATATTTGGACTTACAACGTCTTGTTACATGGTCTATGTTATAATGGGAAGCTAGAGAAAGCCTTGATGGTATTCGAGGATATGCGAAAGAGAGAGATGGATATTGGAATTATTACATATACCATCATCATTCAAGGGATGTGCAAGGCTGGTAAAGTGAAAAATGCTGTTAATTTATTTTGTAGCCTTCCTTCAAAAGGAGTGAAGCCTAATGTTGTAACATATACTACAATGATATCAGGATTGTTTAGGGAAGGGTTAAAGCATGAAGCTCATGTGTTGTTTAGGAAAATGAAAGAAGATGGGGTTTCATAATTAGGTGACACCATAGCATAACTGATCATAGTGTTGAGGATTCTCTGATGATGCTTCTTCAACTTACAGAGAATGATGGTGTAGTAGCAGTTTACACGGTCTTTGCGAAGCGAGGGTTTCGTGAAGCTGTGAGGTTGTTTTGTTAGTGAAAATGAAGAATGACTAATTGAATAGTGTTTATTCCAGACAGTGTATTGAACAAAAAGACTTCGTAAAGAATGTGCAGAGAAGCAAATGAGTTGGTAGACCACAATTTGTAAGTTACAAATTCATAAGTTATTGAACAGTATAGGTTCCTTTAGACAGTGCACAAAGATTGAACTGTATTACGTAACGACAAATTTAAGTATATTTTGGAGACATGCAACCGAGAAATATTACTCAATGTCAATCTTTAGAGCTTTTTTAGTAGAGTTTAATAAATCATTCGGCCTGAGCTTCTCGTGCTCTTTGTACTTTCAAGTCATCAAGATAGTTCTGGTAGATATAAAACGTGAATCCTGTGAAGGCGATGGGCATCGCCACCATCTTAACCTCAGTCAGCTTGTCATGGAACACCGCAATGGCCGCGAGAGGCGTAACAATGAGTGAGAGCGTACTAATAAGGTTTGAAAACAGCGAAGACACCAGAAATATAAGCGACACGGCTCCTACACAACCCAATTGACACGAAACCGCTGCCCCGACCAAAGTCAAAACATAAATGACTTGACCTTCCTGAAACTCTTCCATCTCCACACTCAACAACATCCATTCCCCGCTTGCGAACAATCCGATAACCGCTACACAAGAAGCCACAAGCGACGTATAGATTTGCATCTCGAGAACCATAGAGAGAGTCTCACTCTTGAGAACCTTCTCGAAAGAAAACTGCATAAGAGAGAGCTGAAGAGAATAGATAAGAGAAGCAAAAACTGCACAGAAACACCCAATCAAGTAACTCCACTTAGAATCTCCTGATGGGCTATTTGAATCATCGTCAAGAGAAACCAACACAGCAGAGATAGAGAGAAACAACACTGAGAAGAAAATCAAACAAGTGATTTTCTGAGAATTGATGTAATAATAGAAGACACCATTGAAAGCTAACTGTGAAGCACATAGAATCGAATAAGTTGAAGCAGAGAGATACAAAAGTCCAACAGAGTATAAAAAATTATCTAAACCAATAGCAAAACCAAGAGAAAGATAAATCCAAACCAGAGTCTTGAAAGAAGAAGAAGAAGAAGAAGAAGAAGAAGATTGTGAAGCAGGAAGGAGAGAAAGAGGGAGATAAAGAATGGGAAAGCCACCAGTTTGAACAAGAGTAGAGATCCATTTACTGTTTCCACCTTCATTGTAATAAAACCGACCAAGAAGAACAGAAATGGCTTGAGCAGAGATGAGAAAGAAGATGCTTATGAAAACAAGAATCCACCATTGGCTTCTATTTAGTTTCATGAGTTGTGTAGGAACACTAGTTCTTCGTCTTCCTTCATCTTCTTCCTTAAGCAGCAACATTGCTTCTTCTTCATCTGTTACCAACAAAAACAACACATAAAAGTTCACATCTTTCAAGAAATTTTGTCCCTTTTATGAAAACTTTGATAAGAATCTGGGAATTGGGTTTTGATCATTACACAATTCACTACATTTCTAGAATCTAAATTGAAATGAGGAAAATTAGAGAGATTTACCCATTGTGAAGAGAAGAGTTGACTAATGGATCAAGTCTGGTTGAGGATTATAAGACAAGTCTCAGGACCTTTCTTCTTTTTCTTAGCTAACCTAAACCGGTTAAGAAAGAATTAATATAGGAAATATCGAAACCGGTTTCGAAAAATACTTTATTTAAACGACGCCGTTTTGAAGTTTGAACGTTTTTGACCCAGGAAAGGTTTTTTCTATCGTCTTCACTCTTCATCAATCAGTTTCTCCGATTTGCGTCGTCGTCTTCTTCAATGGCGCTGAAATATCACCAACAGATCATATCAGACCTTCTCGAGGACTCTAATGGCGGATTATTAATCCTTTCCTCCGGTCTCTCCCTCGCTAAATTAATCGCTTCTCTCCTCATCCTTCACTCTCCGTCGCAAGGAACTCTACTTCTCCTCCTCTCCCCCGCCGCTCAATCTCTAAAATCCAGAATCATCCATTACATCTCCTCTCTTGATTCTCCTACTCCGACGGAAATCACCGCAGATCTTCCGGCGAATCAGCGTTACTCGCTTTACACCTCCGGTTCTCCTTTCTTCATCACGCCGCGGATTCTCATCGTCGATCTGTTGACTCAACGGATTCCAGTTTCTTCACTCGCCGGAATCTTCATCCTCAATGCTCATTCGATTTCCGAAACCTCCACTGAAGCATTCATTATACGAATTGTCAAATCCCTAAATAGCTCTGCTTATATACGCGCTTTTTCCGATAGACCGCAAGCTATGGTTTCCGGTTTCGCCAAGACTGAACGCACCATGCGTGCTCTCTTCCTCCGTAAAATCCATCTATGGCCAAGGTTTCAGTTGGATGTGTCTCAGGAATTGGAGCGAGAACCACCTGAGGTTGTGGATATTAGGGTTTCGATGTCGAATTACATGGTGGGAATACAGAAAGCTATCATTGAAGTAATGGATGCTTGTCTCAAGGAGATGAAGAAGACTAATAAAGTTGATGTTGATGATTTGACTGTAGAGAGTGGTTTGTTTAAGTCCTTTGATGAGATTGTGAGGAGGCAGCTTGATCCTATTTGGCATACTTTGGGGAAAAGGACAAAACAGCTTGTTTCTGATTTGAAGACTTTAAGGAAGTTGCTTGATTATCTTGTTAGGTAATAATAGCTCTGTCTCTCTTCTCTGTAGATCAGTAATGTTCTTATGCAAAACCTTCAAGTTGGTATTTCTGTGTAGGTATGATGCTGTGAGTTTTCTCAAGTTCTTGGATACACTAAGGGTATCAGAGAGCTATCGGTCTGTTTGGTTATTTGCAGAGTCCAGCTATAAAATATTTGATTTTGCAAAGAAACGAGTGTATCGTCTCGTGAAGGCAAGTGATGTCAAGTCAAAAGAACATGTTAAGAATAAGAGTGGTAAAAAGAGAAATTCGAAGGGCGAAACTGACTCTGTAGAAGCAGGTAACTAATTCTTGATCTATAATGGTTGTATTTTGCATCTAGTGACATGTGTGTTATAAGCATTCGAAAAATTTCCTGATAATTGGACTTGAATCAGTTGGTGGGGAAACGGCAACAAATGTGGCTACTGGCGTTGTTGTAGAAGAAGTTCTGGAAGAGGCACCAAAATGGAAAGTCTTACGTGTGAGTGACTGAGTGAGTTTCAGTTTCAATGCCGTATCTCTGTTACTGTTAATTTGATGATGGAAGTTGGTTTAGCTAGTGACCATATCTGTTCTTTGTTGTTTACCTCTTTGATTTGGTCGCCACACTCTATGTTTTCATGGATTAGCCTTAAACGTAATGGTATGCCTGTGATTAATACAGGAAATTTTAGAGGAGACACAAGAAGAAAGACTAAAGCAGGCTTTTTCTGAGGAAGATAACAGTGACAACAATGGAATAGTTCTTGTGGCTTGCAAAGATGAACGGTCCTGCATGCAGCTTGAAGATTGCATCACAAACAATCCACAGAAGGTCCAGTCAGATAACTCCGTTTTGCTAGATCTTACATCATTCATTAACAACCGATATGTACCCTGTCACTAGAAACTAGCATTCAAGTTCCCATTTTACCTACACGTGTGCAGGTAATGCGGGAAGAATGGGAAATGTACCTGCTGAGCAAAATTGAGCTCCGCAGTATGCAGACACCGCAAAAGAAGAAACAAAAGACTCCCAAGGGTTTTGGGATTCTTGATGGAGTTGTTCCGGTAACTACAATACAGAACTCGGAAGGTAGCAGTGTTGGCAGACAAGAGCATGAGGCTCTTATGGCTGCTGCGTCTTCTATTCGCAAGCTAGGAAAGACAACAGATATGGCTTCTGGAAATAACAACCCAGAGCCTCATGTTGATAAGGCTTCGTGTACCAAAGGAAAAGCTAAAAAGGATCCAACAAGTCTCCGGAGATCCTTAAGAAGTTGCAATAAGAAAACGACGAACAGTAAACCTGAAATCTTACCAGGCCCAGAGAATGAAGAAAAAGCCAATGAAGCTAGCACGTCAGCCCCTCAAGAAGCCAATGCTGTTCGCCCCAGCGGTGCTAAAAAGCTACCGCCTGTGCATTTTTATGCCTTAGAAAGCGATCAACCTATACTAGATATCTTGAAACCCTCTGTGATCATTGTCTACCATCCTGACATGGGTTTTGTCAGAGAACTTGAGGTTTACAAAGCAGAGAACCCTCTCAGAAAGCTGAAAGTTTATTTTATTTTCTATGATGAGTCCACAGAAGTGCAGAAGTTTGAAGCAAGCATACGTCGAGAAAATGAAGCGTTTGAATCATTGATCAGGCAAAAGTCTTCGATGATTATTCCCGTTGATCAGGTTTGAAACTCAATTCCCAACATTTCAAATGAAACGAAGCCTGTGTGACTTTTGTTTCCTGCTTTAAAGTATACAGTTTTGATTTGAAAGTACATTAGAACAACTCAATTAGTGATAGCGTTGCTAAAACAAGTTAATATTATTAAACTGAATCAGACCAAGTAGATGAAACTATTAACCAGAATTTTACGTTATCTTCTGGATTTCAGTTTCTTTTTCCTGCTTTCTTCTCATCCATACTGTGCTATAAACTTGGAATTAGGATGGGCTCTGCATGGGGTCGAATTCTTCTACAGAGTTTCCAGCTTCAAGTACACAAAACTCATTAACCCGAAAAGCAGGCGGAAGAAAGGAACTGGAGAAAGAGACACAGGTTCATATCTCAAGAACGATATTTTTTCCCAAGATTGACTAGATTTGCTAAAGAGTTCACTTTATGGAAATGTGTTTTTCACCAGGTTATAGTTGACATGAGGGAGTTCATGAGCAGTCTACCAAATGTTCTTCACCAGAAAGGCATGAAGATAATACCAGTTACACTAGAGGTCGGCGACTATATTCTATCTCCTTCAATATGCGTAGAGAGAAAGAGTATTCAAGATCTTTTCCAGAGCTTCACATCAGGTCGTTTATTTCACCAAGTCGAAATGATGTCCCGTTATTACAGAATACCAGTTCTTCTGATCGAGTTCTCACAAGACAAAAGCTTCTCCTTTCAGGTACCCTCTCACATTCCAAGGTCAAAATAATTTTTCGTCTTATCATGTTTTGATCTGTTCTTCATTGAGTTTGGATCGGTTCTTTCTTGCTTTTGCAGTCTTCGAGTGATATATCAGATGATGTGACTCCATATAACATCATATCAAAACTATCATTGCTAGTTCTGCATTTTCCTCGGTTAAGGTTATTGTGGTCTCGAAGTCTACATGCAACCGCAGAAATCTTTACTACCTTAAAATCCAACCAAGACGAGCCTGACGAGACTCGAGCAATAAGAGTTGGTGTGCCTTCAGAAGAAGGTATCATAGAAAATGACATCAGGTAAAGGAACTCTCTTTCTTAAACTGCAAAAATCAGTTTTGTTAATTTGCCTTTGTAAATATCGAAATTGACTCATGATGTGAAACAGAGCCGAGAACTATAACACATCTGCAGTTGAGTTTCTGAGAAGGCTTCCTGGAGTTTCGGATGCGAATTACAGATCGATTATGGAGAAATGTAAGAGTTTGGCTGAGCTCGCGTCTTTGCCTGTTGAGACATTAGCAGAACTCATGGGTGGTCACAAAGTTGCTAAAAGTCTCAGAGAGTTTCTTGACGCCAAGTATCCGACTTTGCTATGAAGAGAGAGGTAACACTTATTAATTTAGAAGCTCATTCACAAAGCTGCTTAGTTCTTTCTTGTTCATCTGCTACGTTTGTTGTAGATTAGATTCTTTATTTGATTATTTATGAGTTGATTGATCTGTTGTAACAGTTAAACTAGTGAGCATACTTTGATTGTATTTTAAAATTGTTTCATGGTTACACTCTTGGTATTTGGAGTGGTTGAAACAAATATTGAAATGGTGAATTTAGAAAGAATATTTTTTTAATATAATAAGCAAACTAACATCAATAATTATATCCAGGGTATCTATTACAAGTAGTACATACACCAAAAAAAAAAAAAAAAAAAAAAAAAAAAAAAAAA
>Ga0041059_1001390_pt1 | contig 19221 bp, 16 predicted proteins | sample AraColnosormetaG_FD_56232 | JGI IMG/M metagenome (GOLD analysis project Ga0041059, IMG submission 56232) | Arabidopsis roots microbial communities from North Carolina, USA - Col MF nosort | ecosystem: Host-associated > Plants > Roots > Unclassified | place: USA: North Carolina | collected...
ATTTCGGATATAGGAAGAAATTACATGAAATCACACTCATGCTTATTCATGGGCTCCCACAAACATAAATCACTGCCTTACATTTATTTTCAGCAATGACAAATAAAAAATTAACCAAAAGAGGCAAACAAATTCAACAAAACAAAACAAAAAGTTATTTAAAACATAATAGTGTGAAAGAAAAGTAACAAAACTTTACAAGTCAACCCATCATCCGTTGACCTGTCGGAGGAGACATTACTGGCTGCTGTGCTTGCACATTCCCAGCCCACCCTATTGCATCAACATAATTCATAGTTGGTGATATTCAATACAAGCATTGGTTATATAACAATTATCAAACAGATAAGCAAAGGAATTTAATTAATGAGAGAATGGATTCATAATAATAAAATTACCAATATTGGGGTCAAAACCACGGTGTTTGAGCTCACGATACTCTTGACAAAGAGCGCAATGCTCACAGAATAAGTGAGTGATCCAATCGGGAGCCGGAGCATCCGGTAACCCGTATTTGTTTCGCATTTTGGCCCGGAACATGCATGAGTAGACAAACGGCACTCCGATGAAAAATATCATTCCATACAACAACCCACCTGTCGCACAAGCTGCGTGATACATGTACACATATGTTAGTATGTTTACACAAATGAAAATCTACGCTTCTTCTTCTTTCTATTTTTTTGTAAAATGTATGTGTTTGTATGAATTAAGGAGTTACGAGTAGCGCCTTCGTCAACGATCTCAGCAATCTGTCCTAACGTGACGCATGGAGCTAAACATGTGATCACGGCTGAACCAATGCACAACAACAACAACAAAATTAAGAAATAATCATAGAATGTTATGCTTGTGTGTACAATTGCGTAATTGATTGTATTTTAATTAAAAGTTATCTAACCATTTTCACTGTCATTCATGCAATCGAAAAGATCAGAACTCCAGAGATTTTGCGTTTGGTTATTGACCGGTCTGCCCGTTTGTATGTTTGCTTGACCAATTGCACCGTTTTGGGAATGTACCTGGTTGTCCCGGTTAACCGTTGGTTGAACTTGAACCGGAGGTGGTTGTGCTTCATTCGGCTGACTACCTGGTCGACCCATATATATATAGTATTAATTTCCCGGCTAGATTTTTGCAACACAAAACGTTTGCTTCTTCGTTTGGTCTTTAAGTTTTTTGTTATAACGAATAGCTCTTATCGTTTTTTTTGTGAAAGTTATGGATGAAGGTTAGGTTTATATAAACTAAGGTTTGAATTAGTTTAAACTTTCTTGAGATGCTCTACTTTTCTTCGCATAGTTATTTCCATCTTGTATATAATTAACTAAATTCATTTGTATAGTTACTACTTTGAAACACTATTCCCCAAAAATTGTTTGGCTGTCACCGTTCTTAAAAAAAAAACAAAAACAATTGCGTATATTGTAATCAAAATAGTTGAAATCCGATATCATAAGTGATTATAATGGAAATTAAAGTGTATATACACAGATTCAGATGATCGATTACTGAATGTGGGCATAACCAAAAATATGATTAATATACATATAGTGACTGCAAAATATGTGTGAATGAGTGTGTACAACTTAAACTTCAAAACCTTTTTGATATCACAAAACTTGAAATGGATTAAATCTTTATATCATGTAAAATTTGTTTTGGGATATTACTGGCTTCTATATTGCTTATATTTGTGGTTAACCAGCTGGTGGTATTTCTAAATATATATTCTATATGTGGAAACAAAAAATAAAACTGCAACTAAGTTTTGAAAATTATTGATGTAATGATAAATGATAATGGTAAACATGATTTATGCACTAATGGGTATTGTTTAATTTGCTTGGTCAAAACTCAGAACTCGAATGACCTTGACTTGTGCAATTAGTTGACGTTTTTAGGTACAGATTATTTTTGTACCAAAGCCAGACACCAAATATATCGAATAAGGGAAAAAATAAGCCCTCTTGGATGAAAAAATACGATCTTCCAATTCTTTTATTTTCACATATCAAAATAAACAATATTGATAAAATCTGAAAAAGAATTTAAAATAATATGCTAGCTCAATATAAAACTACACTTAAAAGTGCTGTTTTCGTGAACCACTTATTTAATTCAAATCATATTGCAAATCAGAAATCTTCTTAATCAACCCATCATCTGCTGACTCATAGGAGGAGCCATCGTCCGTTGCATATTTCCACTCCACCCTATCACATAAAAATAATAAAGTTACATCAAATAATTAATCAAACGTATGAAAGACACTAATTATTTCAATAGAAAGTGAGTCCACAAAACAATGCAATTTACCAATAGAGGGGTCAAGACCACGGGTTTTGAGTTCACGGTGTTCTTGGCAAAGAGCACAACATTCACAAAAGAAGTGAGTGACGCAATCCGAAGTTGGAGACTCCGGTAACCCGAATTTGCTTCGGATCTTGGTCCGGTAAGTGCATGAGAACAAGCAAGGTAAGCCGACCACACAACATATTAGCCCGTAAAATACCCCACATCTCCCACAACCTACGTACATTATATATACGACGTTACGTGAATTCACACACACACACATTGTTTAGATATGACATATGTGAATGTATGGCTTACCGGTCCTTCCTTCGTCGGAAATGTCCGCGATCCGTCCGAAAGTGACGCATGGGCAGAAACATGTGAGGCAAGCTTATCCAGCACAAACCAAAAGGAACAAATCATTATACAATCCTGACAATAGATCTATATATGTATAAAGATTAAAGGACAACTTGATTAAATTTATATAGAATTTCTACCAGTTTCACTGTCTTCCATGCAGCTGAAAAGACCAGAAGTCCATTGCTTTTCCATTGTAAAGTAGCTTCAACCAAATCTTGCGTCAGGTTTTAACCAGTTTTGTGTTGATCGATCTTTTGATAAGCGAGATCGTAAATCAATTAATTAGGGTTTTGAAGATAGATTTTTGTTGTTAGATGCTTTAAGAATGGAGGGTGGGTGGGTATATATATGGTTGATGGTGGATCGCTTCGAGAGATCTACAAATGTTTAATTTTTAGTACATTGCACTTTGGGAAAAATCATAAAAGTTGTAAAAAAGAGTAAAAGACTTTTAAAACTAGTACGTTGCACTTTTTGTTAAAAGGAGGAAGGTTTTTTGAAAATTGATTTTTGTTTAAGGAAGGTGAGAGATTTTACTGATTGTGAGAGATTTTAAGCTACTTAAAAGTAATATGTAAACGCGTTTTTGGGATTGGTTTAATCCACACATATATACAAGATACAAAGAATTTAATTTAATGACTAAGAAAATTAAAGAAATTATGAATAAAAAAGAAATATACATCCTAAAAATGCGAAAGTAAAATAAAACAGGCTATGCTAAATTTTAAAATATTAAATTCAACATTTTTCTATTCATAAAATTTCTATTAAAATTATTTGTAGATAAGAGATAATATGTTCAAACATTATTCCTCTATATAAGGAATCAAACTTGCAAACTTTAAAATAAAATTTTGAAAAATATATCTAATGTAATATTCTGGTTTTATTAGTAAAGTAATATTACTTAATACTAACAAATTACAAAGAAAAGAACTGAAGGAAAAAAAATAAACTTTTAAAATTTTCTAACCAGTGAAATAAATTAGAATTTAAACTTAAAATTTTATTAATTAATAATAGTCATAACAAAATTTGACAAATGTTTTCAACTTAGATGTGCAATAAACATGAATTTATTCTACTAAATCAATACTGGGCCTATGAATGGCGCAAGGAATAGCCCATTGGTTATTCTATATCTTTTGGACCTTACGTTTTTGAAGCCTGTTTAGGATCACACTCATAACAAAAAAATAAATAAGAATTACGCTTCTACCACCATTAAACTCTAATGTATCTGAACTCAGAAGATCCGATCGGAGTAGTAAAAATTCAACAAAACAACAATAAGAAAACTCATTAATTCATTCGTCGGATTCGAAGAAGAAATCACTTCCCAGAAACTTTCTTCGTATCGAAGTATTGCTTGTGTTCTTCGGAGAAACGAGATCGGGATCCGAATACGAGTACAATGGAGGTTTCGCAAGATGGATCGGAAAGAGATAAAACTCCTCCTCCTTCCTCTTCTTCTTCTTCTTCCTCTCCCATTCCTGTCGTCACCAATTTCTGGAAAGGTTTGTTTCAGATTATGTCTAGCTATCTATTCGTTTTCTTCGACTCGTAGTGAAGCTGAGGATGAGCTTGTTTTTGTAGTTAGGAGAAATTCGTTTGTTAGGATTCCGTTTAAGTAGTAAGACTTAATGAGATTCTCACTGAATGTTCGGGGAGATTGCATTGGTAGTTTAATGTGATCGGATTGAGAAATTTCAGTTTATTGCTTTAAAAGTTATCAACACATTTTTCAGTACTGATAACTAGTTTCATCTCGATTCTCCGGCTTTTGTATTTGTTATACGAAACCAGTTTCAATTAGAGAACTGGTTCTGTGGTTGCTCGCTGTTTTGATAGACATCATCATAGAAGAAAGCTCTTCCCGAATGATCCATTTACTTGTCTTTAAACTACTTGTTGCAGAATTTGATTTGGAGAAGGAGAAAAGCCTGCTTGACGAGCAAGGGCTTAGAATAGCTGAAAATCAAGAAAACAGCCAAAAGAATCGCCGAAAGCTTGCAGAGAGCACACGAGGTACTTTTTTGTTTCACCTTTTATATTGCTTAACACTTCAACATTTTCTCCTGAGGGACCTCGATAGGTTCCAGCGAAGAGATGTTAACATATTCTTTGGTTTATCTTGGTAACAACAGACTTCAAGAAAGCTTCGCCTGAGAACAAACTTAGTATGTTTAATTCCCTCCTCAAGGGATATCAAGAAGAAGTAGATAATATTACCAAGAGGGCCAAGTTTGGGGAGAATGCTTTCCTAAATATCTATCAGAAACTCTATGAAGCACCTGATCCGTTTCCTGCTCTTGCTTCTATTGCTGTAATTATCCACTTATCTAATGTTAACATAATAGACACCTAAAGTCCTTTAGCCTGAGAACCAACTAATTGCTGTATTCCAGGAGCAAGATCGTAAATTATCTGAAGTGGAATCTGAAAATCGAAAGATGAAAGTTGAACTTGAGGAGTTTAGGACAGAAGCGACTCATCTTAAAAATCAGCAGGCCACAATAAGAAGGCTTGAAGAACGGAACCGCCAGCTTGAGCAACAGGTCAGCTTGCTTTTAACCTCTTCTTCTAATTGATATAGGGATAAAACTAAATGAATGTAAAGCACAGCTTCCTTGATTATTTTTCAGTCTATTCTAGGAGGTCAAATGCAAATTTATACACTGAGCCATAAGCATGATTTATATAGAGATGCTATTTTGTGATCTTGTAACGAATAACTGTCGAAGATTAGCAGTGATATCGAGTTGTTATATTTGGATTCAGATGGAAGAAAAAATCAAAGAAGTTGTTGAGATCAAGCAACGAAATCTGGCTGAGGAAAACCAGAAAACGATGGAGCTTTTAAAGGATAGGTAAAAAAAAAATTCTCTTCTGCATGCTTTGGGTGTTTAGAAAGTTTTCGAGGAAGCACCAACCTTTCCTTGTTCACTGTTTAACAGGGAGCAAGCTTTGCAAGATCAGTTAAGGCAAGCAAAAGACAGCGTCTCCACTATGCAAAAATTGCATGAGTTAGCACAGAACCAACTTTTTGAACTCCGTGCTCAATCAGGTGGTGCATTGAGCCTTAATATGGTGACTCATATTGTGCTTTCATAATTGGAATGGTCTCCCTTACATATTGTTCCTTCTTGTCTTGTTAATATATGTCACCTTTGTCTAAACCATCAGACGAAGAGACCGCGGGGAAGCAATCTGAAGTTAGTCTATTGATGGATGAAGTGGAGCGTGCTCAGACCCGACTCCTTACTCTTGAGAGGGAAAAGGTCTTTCATATCATGCTCTCTTTGTTTGAATTAAGGGAATGCCCTAAGATAAACCACCGTTTTTAGCTCTCTAATTTTGTTTATTGGTTTGTAACAGGGACATCTGCGTTCTCAGCTGCAAACAGCTAATGAAGATACTGATAACAAGAAAAGGTGAGGTGACACTTATGCGTCCATATAACAAGGAGTCAAATAACTTTTATCTAAGTTTTTGCTTTGTTTTAATTTTTTTGTTATGCTCTTTCTCTACAGTGATAATATTGATTCGAATAGTATGCTGGAGAACTCGTTAACTGCAAAAGAGAAGATTATTTCGGAGCTTAATATGGAGATTCACAATGTTGAGACAGCTTTAGCTAATGAGCGAGAAAGTCATGTTGCCGAGATAAAGAAATTGAATTCTTTGCTCAATAAAAAGGTGAAATTTGTGCTATGTTTTGTCTTTTATGCTGAGAAATTATATTTTGTTCTGAAAATTAGTTTCCGGTCCCTTCAATGTCTAATATTAGCTTACCGTCATTTGGTATTAAACCAGGATACTATCATTGAAGAGATGAAGAAAGAGCTTCAAGAAAGACCATCAGCAAAATTAGTTGATGATTTGCGCAAAAAAGTGAAAATTCTGCAGGTATTCATCATTTCAAGTGTTTTTTGGTGCTCACTTAGTTTAACTTCTTATTAACTTCTTGCCACAGATCCATACCTTGTTCTTTCTGGTAACGGTACGATCGTATGTAGTAATATCATTGTTGCATATTAGGCTGTAGGTTACAATTCAATTGAGGCTGAAGACTGGGATGCTGCTACCACTGGTGAAGAGATGAGCAAAATGGAGTCGCTTCTTCTTGATAAAAACAGAAAAATGGAACATGAGGTCACTCAGTTAAAGGTACATGACCTCTACGGAATGAACCACCACCATCTGTAATTCTGTCTTTTCGTTACTCTTTCCCTTTTCAGTGAACATACACAAGTAAAGTCACTGGTCGATTCACACCACTTCTTTTCCCAGGTTCAACTTTCTGAGAAAGCTTCCTTGCTTGAGAAGGCTGAAGCCAAGGGAGAAGAACTGACAGCTAAGGTTAATGAACAACAAAGACTGATACAAAAGTTGGAGGATGATATTTTGAAGGTACGTAAGAGTGTGTAGTTACCATTTTAAGTTAAAAGGTATCTGTGCTACTGCTACTAAGGAGGAGAAACTCGATCAAAGTCTTTGATTATACTGAAACCTTATTTACTTGTTACACAGGGTTACGGTTCAAAAGAGCGAAAAGGTGCTCTATTTGATGAATGGGAGTTCTCAGAAGCAGGTGTGGCTGAGCAGTCTGAGGTACTTCTCTCTGGCCCTGTGCATATATGAGTCAATGAGTCGTGTAATTTATCATGCAATACTCTTAAAGCAGGAAAATTTTCCCAAAAGTAAAAGAAAGGATGGAATCGTTCAGAACTAAGAGTTAGATAAACAGTAACCTATCGCTTTAAGTTCTCTACTAGATAATCTTAACGGTCTAACATGTATGCTCACTCTGCCTTCTATTTATGGCGTGAATTAAAATATTGCTAGGGAATCGTGGTACGTATATATTTTACCATGATCTATTTTTTTTTCAAAAGCAAAATACCTCTGAACTTCTTGTCAAACCATTAAAAAGTTTTCATACAACTAAGGGTATTTCCATGATATGGTATATTATATACCTCACAATTAGACTTATCACTAACTACTGCTCTTTATCATTTTGTGTTTCCTTTTATTAGCCTATGGATCAGAAACATGTTCCATCAGAGCAAGATCAAAGCTCAATGCTAAAAGTTATCTGCAGCCAAAGAGATCGGTTCCGAGCACGATTACGGGAAACAGAAGAGGTACAGTTAGTTGTACATATAAATGATCCTCTTCCCTCTGTATTCTCTATCTCCAGTTAAATTTATTTGAACTGAATTTTATGTGTTCTCTTAACATTGCAGGAAATAAGGCGATTAAAAGAGAAGATAGGTTTTCTCACAGACGAATTGGAGAAGACCAAAGCAGACAACGTCAAACTCTATGGGAAAATCCGTTATGTCCAAGACTATAACCATGATAAAGTTGTTTCCCGAGGATCGAAAAAGGTATTTGTTTTCTGCGATACATTTCCCTTGAACCTTTTCTGTCTCGTGATCGGGTTTTTTCCATGGTTGATATCGTTTTCCAATCTCAGTATGTGGAAGATCTTGAAAGTGGATTCAGCTCGGATGTCGAATCAAAATACAAGAAAATTTACGAAGATGACATCAACCCTTTTGCAGCATTCTCGAAAAAGGTAAAAAATAAAACATTCTGCTATCATCGACACAAGCCTTATATTTCTTTCCTAAACATTAACCCTTTCCTATTTATATGTGTTTGATAGGAAAGAGAGCAACGGATCAAAGATTTGGGAATCAGAGATCGGATTACGCTAAGCAGTGGGCGGTTCCTTCTAGGAAACAAGTAATCCTCTTGCTCTCAAGTTTATTCACATTCATACTCGATCACAGAATTTTCGGTTATTTTCAATTTCATGATTGGATCTTTCAGATACGCAAGGACATTTGCTTTCTTCTACACAATAGGATTGCACGTCCTTGTCTTCACTTGTCTCTACCGTATGTCTGCTTACAGTTATCTCAGGTAAAACAAACCCACCAATTTTTGTTTTTGTTACAAGTCCATTATGTGATTGATTTTATTTAATTTCTTCTTCTTTATTTATGGTTTAGCCATGGAGCAGAGGAGACTCTAATGACAGAAGCAACCACAAACCTTCCTCACGGTCTTTAAGCTCTCACCCTAGGGACTTATTCGTTTTTGGTCGTTATGTTCTTTCTTGTCCTTGTAGTGTTCCGTGGGCAATTCTAAAACGGTTGAATATTTGTACAGAGGGATCCAAATCACTCGATACATATATAAAGCCACAGAAAAAACTTCCTTCAGAAAACTGCAGAAATCTAAATAAGATCTGGTTTACTTTTCTTCGAAACATAAATAACCATGAAAAATGCACCAAAACGATAACAAATCCGACAGGAATAATTGTTGCTATCCAAATACAAAATAAAATAAAATGAAAGTCGTTGCTTGATATCTGTTAGGCAACAACACCTACGTGGCTGGGCCTTTGAATGCTTGCTTGACAATCGATGGGATAGTGAGGTAGGAGCTGTTATCGGTAAGGCTGGAGCCAATAGGCCTTATTTTCCAGAACGGGCCATGATCAAGAGTTTTCGACCCAAACGTCCCGAAGAAGGGATGGTTAGGAAACATCCTGATATATGTCTGAGAGAAGGCGGCAAGTGCTTCCGCAAGGGGAGGGAGGTTGCGAACTGTGCTTTTGAGCTGGTAACCGAACTCATAGGTTGCACGCTTATCAGCAATACAATTTGGTGATTCTGGAAGATGTTCCGGGGTAGAGAGAACGACCATGACTTGGTTAGCAACCAACCCATGTGGAGAGCAGTCAGCAAGGGTGCCGGATCCTTCAAAGGATGCAGCAACATCATCCGCAACTCCTTTTACTTGATTGAACCAAGCCATGCTGTGTTTCATGTGGAGAAAGGAAGAGATCTTTTCGAGGTTATCAGCGGCAGAAGTGACCTGAAAGTTAAAATTGCTGTAGCAATCAGCAAACGCCTCATTCAGGCTTTGATCGGCTTCACAAGGGTACTGTAAGCCAGGTAAAACGAGTGACCATTTTTCAGCCTCTGTCCTGCTTGCATGGAGACCAAAGGTCTTGTGACCGAAGTTAGAGACGGTATTTTGGGTAACGGGAATGTGCCTGCCTCTCTTTGGATAGACGGGAGGTATTGGGTAAAAAGGCGGTTAAGTCTTCCAAGAGGGCGAAGATGCCAGGGACGTTAGGCAAGAAGTGGCTTTCAAGAAGATCTCGCATGAACGCGTCACGTCGAGCCGGGCCTGGTTGGGCAGGGATGCGAGGATACACTTTCCCATTATGATTATGAGGAAACTCCGGCTGCGAAGAGCAAAGAGTCTTGAAGAGTCCGAGGAGAGGGCCGGGAACAGCGAGAGTTTCCAAGGGATGGTTGTCCAAGAACCGGTTTAGGAACCGGTGTTGAACATCAGTAAGATCATTCACATCGTTTCCAGCTCTAAGACACTGGATCCAAAAGAGAACACCACAGTAGAGGCGGAGGATGTAGGGGTGATAGTTGGGATTGGCCCGTTTGAAATCAAAATTATCGCAAAGTGTAATGTTCATAGCATGGACCATCATGTGGCAGGAAGGGTAGTAGTGTGAGATACCTTGCGTTGGGTACACGATTTGGCTTCGGGTGAAACTAGAAAGGAAACTAAGACAAGTCTTCTTCTCAAGCTTCGTCTTGTGAGTTGAAGATTCAGAGGCCATAGTGATTGATATCTTTATTAACAAGAAACAGATCGTAAGCAGAGGTTTTGATGAAGAAAATACGTTTTGCTTGATGTGTAATGTTTTGACTTTTATGAATGAAGGTTTGGTAGACACAGTGTCGCTTCGGGACACAACATATGTTTTAAATTTTTTAGTAAATTGCACTTATCAGAAAAGAAAAGAAAGAAAAGTTCTTCACCGCTTCAACTTCTCATTAAAACGAGGAAATCTTTAAAACTCTACAACTTACTATTGTGTGATGATTTTTTATTCGGGACTTGCAATTTTTTGCAAGTTGTATATAATAGCAAAAAATTGGAATACAATTTCAAGTTTAGACAATAATATAATTTCCTTTGAACGCGTTTTGGTTCCAAATTCCAACCTTCTTTTTGTTTGTGTCACATTCATTCCATTAGTTAAATTGATGTTTAAATTTCTCATTCATTCCATTAGTAAAATCTATGTTTACGTGACACAAGTGATCAAAATCGGAAGATGATATTCTTGTTTTTGTATTTCCTGCCACATATAAATTTGGTAATTAACTAGAGTGGAACTTCTTTAACTATGGCGTTCTAAGAACAAAACATTCCTCATTTTCCAAAACCGTCACATAATGAGAGGAATCAAGTTGAGTTAGCTTTACGCCAATACAATGTTTGGACTTTAGAAGAGAGAGGCTGTGGAAAAAAAGAGAATGTTATCCGGTGAAAACATACTTTATATAAATGGGAAAATCCCACAAAGATTCTTCTAATTCTTTTTCTAATGGCACGCATGTGATGTACAAACGAATGCTTATCTGTATGCGTATCTAACTATCTGTAATATATTCTATATGCGTTAAAGTATATGTGTGGTGTTGAAAATTAGTATAAATTTGGTGACCGAGAGAACAGAGAGAGTGATGTTAACACCACTGCCACCACAACTTGGCGATCAGACTCTTACAACGGGTCTTCTCCATCCGTCAACTTAGGTCAACTGCCCAACAAGTATAGTCATTAAGTTTGTTATATAATACCTATGTGTCCCATATTATTGTCCTTTCTTTTCGTTTTCACTCTTAATGTTTTCAACTTTAAGAGTAAAACCACATGCTCTTTCTTGGGCAGAAGAAATAGGTCCCCGAATTACTTGTCGTCACCCTTTCCATGAAAACAAGTTCCTTCATGCACAAATGAGAACGGAATCATTGCATTGACCCTACAACAGTGTGTGTCCATATTTCGTTATCCATACATCAATACACACATATAAGCTCCATTTTAGTGATTTCTCAATCTCGAAATTAATTTATGCAACGAGATTCACGATAGAGTATAGAGTAAACTCTAATTTTAAAACATAATCTCGTTTCAAGAATATGTCACGAGAAGTATCCAATGTAATGCGCATCTTGGAACTAGTAAGTAAAATTTAATGAGGAAAAACAAAATGTAAAATTTAATGAGTTTGCATTTAATGTCGCATACGTCTTGTTTTATATGGTCATAAGTTGTCGTACTATAAGTTTTCCGCGTAATTACGCCCTTAATTAAATTATTAGACAGTCATCCATGACCAACTATGTGGTTGTTTTTTTTTTGGAATCTAATGTTAAATTATATTCAAAAGAAAAATTTAAGTTATCGTACTATAAGTTTTCCGCGTAATTACGCCCTTAATTAAATTATTAGACAGTCATCCATGACCAACTATGTGGTTGTTTTTTTTTTGGAATCTAATGTTAAATTATATTCAAAAGAAAAATAACGTTTTTACTAGTGCAACGGAGTTTGAATATCTACATAAAGCTAAAACTTTTAATTGATAATAAAGATAAGAGCTTATGGTCGACTGCGAAGCCAAGCTTCAACTATGTGGTTGTTAGTCATAACTTACACTATTTAAGCTTTATAATGTATCAACAACAGATTTTATATTTCTTTCAAACGTCGTGTCATATTTTCATACAATTATTGAACTAGAATTCACTTATATTTTTGTAAGAAGATTTTCAGTTTCATTATTTATAAAAGAGTTATTGATATATATGGTCCAGCTTGTACTATATATATAAATATAATATATGTATACCAGATTCTATGAGTTGTTATTTTCATATATATTTCTTCTATAACATTTTTTCGAAGTTCTAAATTTTCGTTCTTTTAATATTTTTTCCGAAAGTTCTGAATTTTATTTAAAATTTGAATATTATTGATTTGGTGAATAAATGGGCTGTGTGCTTATCAAATGGGAGGGTGAGTGTGGGAGTCTGGAGAGCAATACGTGCAGATAACATGAGTGTCCCATTTATATAGCGACTTCGCTTACATTCATTTACTGAAACTCAACGTCTTCATTCAAATCCCAACGTACTTAGTGGTTCAGATATTTACTTCTACATGCCCCCACTGATACTATAATTAGGGTAACAATTTCATTTTTATCGTACAATTGTTTGAAACAGCCTCTCATTCGAATAAAACACAAGTTATCAGAGCCAGTAGATGTCTTAGTTTGAGACAAATATATCAACATCCTAATTATAACTATCTTATGCAAAAACAAAAATCAATAATCCAAAACTTTTGATCAAAAACAAAAAAATTCAATCGTTTCCACACAGACAAAAGTGTTGGATAGTTTTGCTATAATTTTATTAAAATATGATTTTAGAATTTAATGTAACTTTGATTCTATATATGTTATTTTCTGTAAGTCAGAATTATTAAAAACTATATACAAAAATAACAGAATTCGAAAAATAAGTTTATTTCTAAGAGCATATGTAAAATATGTTCTTAGTTATTTTTTTTGGTAAAATATGATAAAATGACATTTATGTTAAAAATATATCCGTAAAATTATGTCACCATGCACAATTTCTTGCAAGATTATTGTGTTAATTACAAGACTGTATTAGTGTATATCCATTATCTTGTAAACAATGGATAATTGCATGAATTATTTATTCATTTATGTGATAGTAATATTTGGCATCATCTGTCTATTGTCCACGTGGCCACAGTATCTAATGTGAACTGGTACTGTAATAAACATTGAAGTTCGTCATCCGCGAGGCTGCAGCGACACATGTCATCTAACTATTGAGTTAAGATCCTGCCGACAACAAAATAGAGTGGGGCCCACGTGCGTAATGAGGACCACGAGGGAACGGTGCTCCTTTACTTTCCTGTCCTTTTTAAATCTAAAATTACGACGCTTAAACTTCGTTAACACATCACTTCTATGCAATCAATAGTTGCTAATGCATCGCCATTATGCAATTATTCCAGGAGATTACACAAATCTTGTTTTAAACAATACAAACAAAACTTTTAAATTTCACGAAAACAGTACTATAATGTTACTAATTTTTTTTTATAAAACTGAAATTTGGGAAAAATGCCATGTTATTAAAATTTGTTATTTGAAGTGACGAAAGTTCATGAGACAAATATCCTAAATTTCCTAGCTAGTCTTGCATCGATTTTCTCATTGGTAGATATCCTAAATTTCCTAGCTAGTCTTGATATCCTAAATTAACAATATCATCTTTCCACAGTATCATCACTCTTACTGGGTCGTCAGAGCATTACTCTTAGTTTGCAATGGAAACAAAAGTAATAGTTAGGGTGATGATCAAAAACTCGTCCTAGCCCGTAACCTATAGAAGATATATGGACCACAGTATTCACCCTAATGCTCGCTAATAACTTGTCGGATATTTTTCGAAAAAGTCGTGAACAAATTGTTGGTTAGATCAATACTAGTCTCCAATCGAAAACCATCAATCAAATCACAGGGCGAGTTCAGCCGAAATACATAAGGACAAGCCAATCACAAGTGATCACACCATATACTGAGATCTTAAGCACCACATGATCAAAGCTTATTCTTCTTCTTTTTTTTACGACTCTTGAATTGAACATGTGTTTAGACAATAATAATAGTGTTATTATTTGGTCACAGCGCATGCAAAGAATGTTGATATTTGTTGGTATTTAACTATTTATGTCCGTATAAAATGATTTTAAACGATCTTAAAGGAGTTTGGGGAGACAGAAATAGCGTAGGCAGCATTCATATGGCATTGTCCAAAAGGAGCATAATGAGATCGGGGGGCCACTCTTGCATGTGATTCTTATTCTTCAATCACCTCACCTCTCATCACCCCCAACGCCACTACGTGCTTACTTAATTGTTAATTTTTTTGAGATATTATTTTATAAATTCCCATGACAAAATTTGGAATTTTGAGACGGAGAAAGCACATATATATTCCGTTAAAACAACTCGAAGATGATTAATCTCAAACAGAAATGCCATTCTAAGTAACTAAGTTTCCGCTACTAATGTTCCACCGTCAGCTACTAAAGCACATAATATAGCATTTTCTTGAAGTTGCTTAAAAGTTGTGAAATTCTTTGTCAATAATCTACATATAGCTATATTATATACCACCGCAAGGTTGTGTATAGTATATAGTAGGAATCCGTATCATCATCTACATATAGCTATATTACAAAATCCATGGAAAATGAAATAGAAAACGGTAAGAAAAGGACCTACATGACGAAATTAGTAACGGACCAACTAACTCGCCTGTGACTTTATCTAATGCACATGCTTACTCGATAGTCGTTACAATGGCTAAGGTAAATTAACCCCAAAAAGTCCACCCTCGTCATTCCGTTCCAAGACGTGGCTCCATGCATGCATGTTTGCTTACGCACTTAATGATCTAATTATCCGTGTCATTTGTTAGCAATTTTTTCTACAAAACGTAAAAACTACTACTCCTTCTGATTTAATTAACTTATTGTTCAAGGTTTTTGTAAAAAAAAAACTTAAAAAACAATTAAAGTTTCTACTATACTTTTGTTTAATATATATTTTTATTAAATTATTGGTCAAAACATTAAAATTGTAAGAACAAAATTAAAAAGAAGATTTATACAACTATTATGTGATAAAATTGAAGTGTTAAAATGACAAACTAAATTAAAACAGATGGAGTGTTATTTTATTTGTTTCTAAATATTGATGTTTTAGAATTTTTACATATATTTAAAATAATCATTGATTAATTATTCTTATTTATATTAAATATGTTTTAATAAATTTAAATCAATAGTAATATGAAACTATTAATTATTGTGCTCTACGATATCTTAATACTAAATAATAATAAAAATCTTAAAAAGCTAATCTTTGTAAAACAAATTACAAAAGTAGAAGAACATCATTTTTCTAAAATTTTCTAAGAACAGAGAAAGTATAAAACTTGAAACAAATTTGGTTGAAATCTTATATATAATTATGGAAAAGTGATATGATATGTGATGTCTGACTATTGTAATCGGGCAATTCCAGTGATGATTAGAATGATAAATTCCATTCCCTGAGACACAGTTCCATGTAAATAGTATTATTTTTCAAAGGTGAGTGTGAAAAAGGCAAATTTTTCTACCCTGGCTTTTCTTATTTGAATACCCCAACTTAACAACTTTCACATTGATTGATTTCCACACAGTTGGTAAAATTCAGACTATAATTTAAAATATTGAAGGACATTAAAGGGCCACAACAACAAAAGTCTGTTTGTTTCTTTGAAGACTAAACTTTTGTTACAAAAAGACCCTTCTTTTTTGTAACTTCTTACTTTATTGACTCTTCTTCTTCTTCACTACTGAAAACTTCTTGCTGAGACAACAACACTTTCAACTTTATAATAAAATTAATTAATCCTATTATTATTCGATAAAAGACGACAATAACTTATGATTAATTAAAAAAAAGGTAGAAAAATTCACACTTAAGGATTTTGTTTTCATCTTGTTACCGTAGCTAGCTAGTACCATAAAAAGTTTTACTGATTACCCGTAAAACTATTAATTTTTCTACTTTGACATGTTTAGCATTTATTCCCTGACAATCCGATAACATTTTTGGATAGATCGTAAGTGATACGTGTCCCTTGCTGCTGCACATTCCCGATGATCGACAACGACGACGACGTCGGAGCAAAAGCGAAGCAAAACGTTCCACTATCATCCACAGGGATCAGATAATTCTTCGCCGGCAAATCAAGCGACTTCCCTCCCGTGAAATGAAACGCAACCGTCGGTACTTTCACAGTGGAGAGAGACGAGAAATCGTAACACGTGTCGAACAGAGAGATGCTCGAAGATCCTTTTTTGAGATTCACGGTGAGTTTAAGAAACGCGTCACGCAGCGAGTTATAAGCCTGCGTCTGAAGACGAGTCACGGCGGTTCCACAATCCAAGATCACTCCTCCGCTTCCCGAAGCATCGACATCGAAGATCGCATCAGGCAGCACGACTTTTTCACCACCGACGCTGAATCCACTGAGTCCGACGTAGTAGAAAGTGTCGATCTTTTTGTTACGTAGAAGCGGCGCCGTCGCGTCTCCGCCACCGAGTTGGACCGAGTTGAAATCAAGACTTGAGGACTTTCCCGAGTCACGGTCAACGAGGCAGTAAGAAAACGACGTCGCTTTCATTTGATTGGTTATCGATAAAACACCACCGCCTAAACCGAGTAAACCGGCTGCTCCGGTAAAGAGACCTTCGTTGTCGTGACCACAACCCAAAGCGACGTTGTTTATTTTACCAGAGTTACCAAACGTCACCGTATCGGTAGCGAGTTCACCGACGGTGAAAGATCCGTCTCCGTAACTAACTTGGTAGAGACATTTGTTTGACCGACAAGCGGAGGTTTCGAGAAGAGAGCACTGTGGAGCAGAGCAAGTGAGAGATTTGTATGTGGAAGACGAAGTCGGGTTAAAAACCGGGTCGGACTGTTGGTAACAGTCGGCGCAAGGTTCACACTGGATCCAATTTACGTCGCTTCCGGTGTCGAGAACCAAGTACATCTCTTTCGCCGGAGTTCCGACACCGATTCTTGAGAAATACTCGCCGCTTCCTTGAGAGGCTCCGGAGACGACAGGTGTCGTTAGATCCTCGGTTTGGTATCGTGTATCTTCGTTGTAAACGGGTTTGAGATCGGATCTATCGACTCCTTCGACGGCGAAACGGATCTTCGCGACGATTCCGGCGACTCGGGATGAGTCGCGCTCGAGTCGACTGAGTGTTAAGCTTTTGTAGTCTTTGTGCTGTGACGCGACGAAAGTGTCTCGAGAGTGAAGCTCTAGAGATAGTGGTGAAGATGAATTGAAGAAAACCGGGTCGGATAGGGATTCGGGTTTGGTGGTGGTGAGTGAGGAACGAGTCGGGTCGAGTGAGAGGATAGTTTGTGTTTGCTGGAGAGATGAAACGACGTCGAGTACGTTCGTTTTAGGTGGAGTGGATAGAGAGCGAGAGGAAGCATCAGTGGTGGTGAGGAAAAGAGAGAGAGTGACGACGGCGAGGAGAGAAAGAAATCGCGGGAAAGCCATTATTTCCGGCGAAGGTTGATATGAGTTAAGTGGAAGAGAGAAAGAGTAAGTAATGTTTTTAATTTATAGAGAGAAAAATAAATGCTGCGGAGAGAGTCACGCCAGAATTGCTGCGGTTATAAAAGCCACATCAATTATTTATCATCCTGTTAAAATATTTGGATTCACATTATCATCGATCGGTAAAAAAACTTTATGGTTGGATATTATATTTTATATATACAAAAATAAATTAAATAAGAAGTCTTAATCTGGATTTATCATATGATTCCCAACATAGCGTTACATTTATACCGAATCAAATAAAAATTTAGACAAATGTAATTTGAGAATTGTGTTTATTTGTTATTGGCACCGAAAGAAGAATTTGTACTTTGTAGAATTCAACACAAAACTATAGCATAGTGTCTGTAGTCTGTACGGACGAGAGTAGAAACTGTAGAAGATAGGGATTTGACCTACTAAATATTTTAATACAAGTCTACAAGCGATTATCCAATATTAAGCTCCTAGAGATGTGTGACTACAGAGTACTTAAGTGTTTATTTATTGCAATGACCTTTGGATACAAAGTACTCCTATATTGTTAACCAATTCACTTTTAATTTTTTTTACGTGACCAAAGCTAAGATCTTATCTAGAAAACTAAAAGCTTTCTGTCCTTTTGTTATATTCGGGCTTCAAAACTTTGTACCTTCTTCTTACCATCGCTGTCGAGAGAAAAGTCAGCAGAAGTTTTGGAAACTATTAGTTATAGGGATCGAATTATCTTAATCATCTACGATCATGTCATTTTGTGTTGGATATTTGTTAATGCTTGTACATTTCTAAAAAAACATGTGTTGTATATTAGCTAATGTCAATATGTGGTGCATATTTGCTAAGTTGCCGTGGAAATAACAAAAACTTAAAATTTTGCTAAGTACTGTACTTTTTTTTTTTTGTGATTGCAATTTGCTTAAGGTGATTGATGAACGAAGGCTATATGTAAAAACTGGAAAGGAGTGAATCAATGTGAGAAGTGGGTGAGTTGTTACTTCGTTAGAAGAGAGATTTGGGTTTATTTCGCTTTCCCTGAATTAATGGTAACGCACCCTTTTGGCTTTGGTTGTTGCGTGTCATTTATTTCTCTTTTGTTTTTAATCTTGTTATATCCATTTTCTTATACCTACTTTACTTTTTTTCCATAAAATGAGATTATGCAATTCAATCAGTAATGTTTTAAATCGCATACACTTTTATATTTAACAATATGCCTTCACTAATTTGTATTTCAAGATTAGTTAGTGATATTTTATAGTAAAGTTTAAAGAACATTATAATGTAGACGCAATCATAGAGTTTTTCTTTGTCAAAGGCAATATTGCAACAAAAAAAAAGGTAGAAACGAAGACATTTTTTTTTTTGTGTGTGTAATCAGTAATCGCCTTACACAAAAAGACATATACTTTTTTGTGTAAGGTTTTTTTTTTTT
>Ga0041059_1001391_pt1 | contig 19210 bp, 13 predicted proteins | sample AraColnosormetaG_FD_56232 | JGI IMG/M metagenome (GOLD analysis project Ga0041059, IMG submission 56232) | Arabidopsis roots microbial communities from North Carolina, USA - Col MF nosort | ecosystem: Host-associated > Plants > Roots > Unclassified | place: USA: North Carolina | collected...
GGGAGGGGGGTATATACATGTATATATTTAAAACTCATTGATGTCATAAAGATCATAAGGAATCATTTTGAGAGATAATGAAAATAAGTCTCCATGCCGAAACCTTTTGGTATTATATTTAACCTAGGGTTATGACCGAAAATCCCGTCCTTAGATATATCATATATAGGTATAGCTTATGGAACCTGTAAAAACGGGTACAAGGTAAGTGAGATGTCTGTGACTTCTATAAGGTTATAGAAAATTTGTCTAAAAAATCAAAAATGCAAGAAAATTTAAACATTTGAAGCACACGCACGCATATGTAGTGCAGGGCGTGGGACCAAATAGGTTTTTTAATTTTTCCATATTTGGATGGTGGAGATGTACTCGACTCTGAATTTTCGAACTTTTATGTTTGTCAGATTCCAAATAACTAGTCCTTTCAATGATATCACTCAACACAGTGGTCCATCTTTTAATAAGTACTCAGATGCGTTTTGAACGAGCGAATTCGGTAGTGCCCAAAAAAAATAAAATTGAACGTCGTTTATTTGCTAACTAAGAAATTTCTGATATCGATAATCAAAACATAAATGAATCGCTTTTGAAACCACTCACTCTCCTAATCAATAAACGATCTGGTATTGATCACTACTGTTATACCGAGATTTAGAGGTTCGAGTGTGTATTCGATTCTAATCTTTTCAAACGTACGATTTGATATGTTAACGACCAGCTAATACAGTTATACCTACCATCCCTCGTTAAAAAGTAAAATAGACGATTTTTTTCTATGGTTATGTTACATACATGCATGTATAAATATTTTCCAATATTAGACAGTTTAGACTAGATTAGCTAGCGTTGGTTTTACCCGGAAACCCTTCATCTTTCCTTTTTCCTAACAATTACAAGCAATTTGGTAGAAATATAATGACGGTTCTTGCAACATAAAACATATATTACATATATAACATGGTAAAATTTATCAGATATATACTATATAACTGGTTTCATGAATTTGTGATTAAATTTATAGAAGTACCAAAATAAATATCAGAAAACATATTTATTTCTCATTATACCACAAATTTGAAAGTCTCTGAAACCAATATTTGTAAATTTTTGCTACTATATATTTATGGTGGTAATTTTGTAAAACAAAATATAACATGAGTACAATCCGCCCATACATTACAAATAAAATTTAGCATCAACTATATAGCAATGTTTTGTGAAAGCTAGTTATAAGATATAACACAAGGCTTTTGCATGTATACATAAGCCCTCAATTTGACTATCCAAATTGTGCATTCGGAGGGCCTTTGGGAGAGATTAAGACGAAATCATTTGCTTTTGTTCTTTTCATGGCCTGATGTATATATTGATCTCATCATATAAATATATAATCTACTATGAATATTTAATTAATTACCATATAAAATTTGTTAAGAGAAGAATATGAACAAAAAATGTAAACCAACTTCCAAGTAATTATTAAATTACAAAAACTAATAATTCAGATCTGTCTTCCATACTTGCAATTTCCTGATTGGTTTATAATTCCAATAACTTTAGAAAATAATATCTCCTAATAATAGTGGTATTGATAAGAATTTTTTTATAAAAAGATTTAAGCATAGCCCCACACTTGACCTAAATAGAATAGTGAAAAGTGTCAAGTGGCCTGTGAGTAGGGCCATGACCACGTGATTTAGTTTCTCACATTTCTATTTTTCCTACTCTTCTTTCTACATCCTCTACTTCTTTCACAATTCACACTGTTCAACCCAAAACCCTCTGTTCTTTCTTTTCTTTTTTTGTCTGATTTGAAAATTAAATAAATAAAACCCCAAAACCTAACAAAGCTTCACACTCTTTCTCTCTCTCTTTTAACTACTAAACACTAAATTATCAATCCGCTCTCTTCTCAAAAAAAAAAATCGACTCTAAAATCAAACTCTCTCAAAGCTCCCCAAAAAAACCCTAGTTCTGAATGGAATCGGCGGATTCCGGACGATCCGATCCGGTAAAAGGAGACGACCCGGGTCCATCTTTCGTCTCTTCACCACCAGCTACACCTAGCAGGTATGAGTCACAGAAGCGACGCGACTGGAACACGTTCTTGCAGTACCTCAAGAACCACAAGCCGCCTCTCGCGTTGTCACGGTGTAGCGGAGCGCATGTGATCGAGTTTCTCAAGTACCTCGACCAGTTCGGTAAGACCAAAGTCCACGTGGCGGCTTGTCCTTACTTCGGCCATCAGCAACCTCCGTCTCCTTGCTCATGCCCTCTCAAGCAAGCTTGGGGATCTCTCGATGCTTTGATCGGACGGTTGAGAGCTGCCTACGAGGAGAACGGTGGACGGCCGGATTCTAACCCGTTCGCCGCACGTGCGGTTCGGATTTACTTGAGGGAAGTCAGAGAGAGTCAGGCAAAGGCTCGTGGGATTCCTTACGAGAAAAAGAAACGGAAACGGCCGCCAACTGTCACCACCGTTAGAGTTGACGTCGCTTCTTCGAGACAAAGTGACGGAGACCCTTGTAACGTCGGTGCTCCATCTGTTGCCGAGGCCGTACCGCCTTAGATCGAATTATATATAATATTATAGTTTTCTTGATTAATGATATATATATACTTATCTCTATGTATGTATGGAACTCACTTCATCTTTTGTTCCTTAGTACCTAATTATTAAATTTTGTTCCTTTTGAGTTGATCTGAAACTATGCTAAGACGCTACAACGGAGGTTTTTTGTTTTCCTGTGGATCTCGGATGCATTAAGTTCTTGAATTTTGAATTCTTATATAAAATGCGGACCACACAGTTTCAACTTTCAAGGACTAATGCGGTTCTTATTTGTTTCATGCAATATATATCTTCTACAGGAATTGTATGCAGATCTTACTTTTATAATCAAATGGTATCATGAGATTTATTCTCAATGTTTCTTGAAGATTTCAGAGATCAGAGAAGAATAAGAAGATGACTGATGAAGGAGTGGTATCCTGGTAGGTTGTTTTCACCCTGCGTATTTACATACGTTATCTTGTTTGTGTACGTAAAGGTATCAGGTATGTACGTATACAAATCATTTTGATGACTATTTGAACTTTTATTTGCTTCATATATATATAAAAGATAATGTCATCTTTACTAATCCACAATATTTAATTTTCACAAGCGAATAGTTTTAAAATACTTTTAGCCGGACTAAAAAACGTATAGATAGTTAGAAATCCGTATATTCTTCATAATGCACTGTATCACATCTGTGTGTCTACGCAGATTCACAAGTTCTAATGCTCTTTTTCTCTTAATATAATTATTTATACGGTACATGCATGTAAAACTACTAGTATATTCAAAGAAAAATCTACTAAACACTTTTCCTTTCAAAATTGTGTTATTAATTGCCAATAAGTCTCAACATCTCTGGTAGTCTAGCTAAGCAAAATTAGCGACCATATTATTGGTTAGAATGCTTAATTTGAATCCAGTCTCATGAGTTGTAGCTAGGTCTACGTATGTGCTTTCATATACGTACAGACGCACGTGTACGTAAATAACCTTGGAAAGATGGTAAAAGTCACATGAGCAGAACAAGATCGTGACTCTTGAGACAGTATTGTTTGCCACTATTTCCGACCGACATCAGGCCTCGTGTTCACTGTGTTCTAATACGTGTCATTCCACACGTGTGTTCTTCAACCTTGTAACCCCTTTAGCTTGTTTCCCTTGTCTCTTGGTTAAACTCAAAAACATTACATAATGTTTTCTCAGTTTGTTAATATATTCATATTTAGACTAAAGTCGTAAATTAGCTAATCGAAATCTAGAAACTAGATTTCAATGATTCAATGATTAATTAGATTTTATCTTAGAAAACAATTTTAGTCTCTATAATAATGTCGATTACCTAATTGATTTTTACTATAGTCTATAGTCATACAGAGTGATGATGATAAGAAATAAATGCGATTTTGAAACACGTTGATCTGGTCTAATGAAGTTATAGTCATAGCTAGAGTACAATGGTGAAGTAAGGGAAGTAGCGTTTTCTTTTCCATGTCGTCAGTAATGACGTATTTATTGGTTGACCATTATAAGATCGTATAGTTTTCGACTTTTCGTGACCGTTCTTAGCTTGTGATGGTTTTACATATGTAAAAGTCTTCTTAGCCTATATATAAGCTTAGCGTTTGCATTACGAGTCTATATAGTTTGAGACATTCTTTCCCTCTTTGTATGAAAGAAGGCTCAGAATTAGTGGTCCTTCAAAATCATTATCAAAATTTGTTTTGTTCCTAATCACCACATGGGCTTTGATAAAGACGAGCCAGCAGCCAAGCCACATTATTTTATTCTATTATAATTAATGATTATATCTGTAAGGTTGTAACCAATTAGCTACATTAATTACATTTCATTTTGATCGTGACTAGAAGTTTAGAGGAGCAATACATGGACCCCATAAAGGTTAATATACACGTATGAGGAAAGTTTTTCTTAATGTCTAATCGTTTCAACTAAAAACAAAGGTTTAAAGTCTAGATTGTTTATTTACGTTTGTGTAATATAACTATCGATTGTGATGTGTAAACATAATGTCGAGATATTGATGTTATTGTTGCGGTCAACGTCGAAGCGAGTAGTGGGTCACGGTCCTCACTACTGTTCCATCGTCAACCCTGATAGGCTCCTTTCATACTACAGTCTACAACTTCACCGAAACAAATAAGAGAAACAAAACCCGTCTAAACCGAAATAGGTTTTTTACCCAACATGTGATTCTTGAAAGGCCTCTCACAACCCAACAAACATACATTTTGATGAAACATAAAGATTACACACATTCATTAAATATCAGAATCTAGATAGCTTTTTGGGGTGGTTTGTTACATGGGAAAAAGATACAGGAAGTGTTCATAGCAGGCCGGTGATGTCGATGTATGACGATAAAGAGGTTGTGATACGTTCCAACACATCCCACATCTTATTCACGCCTTTCCAGGACACCAGAGGGGAGCGTTTCAATTTGACACTACGAATGAAGTTGCCGGTTGCATATTTGGTACATGCGCCAGGTACTTTATTACCTTTGTAAGCCTTGCAGATGTAGCTTATGAAGTTTTCATAGTCCTGGTTTTTAAAAAGGAGACAATGAGCTTAGTTCAAAGACCAGAAACATCAAGAACAAACACATACAGAGAGAGAACTTCTGTTCCAATTGATCAATATTAATTTTATGAGCCTTTGCCAACAAGCCTATGTACAATTTCACTTCCCGTAGGCTAACTACAGCTAAAAGACTAAACTCTCCTTCCAAACTTCCAAGACGCATCTAACTCACAAGATTACCATGTAGGGACTTGCACTAACATATGATACCAGCTCTGAGAAATTGTACGGGTTAAAGATGATCCAAATCCCTAAAGACACTAAATCTAAAGTGATTTAAAACCAAATCCCAAATCAATCCCTGGAGTGAATGCAAATCGTAAGTCTCAATGACTGACCACTGAGTCCTAACAATATCATTCATCTACAACTAGTAAGGAAGTGTGGATTGGCTATGTAAGTATTCAGCACTGCAGAAGAACTTGAAAAGAAGCAAATAATAAACGAACCTCATAAAGTGGCTGACCATCCACGACTACCCAGGGCACATACTTGTGAGGAGGCTGAAGCGCATTCGTTTCTGCAGCATAGTGCAAAGCAAGCTGCAGAAATAAAAAGATTAGAAATTGAATGCACATGTCTGTGAATCATAACCCAGAAGCTTCAAAACAACAACATGGTAAATCGGATAAGCCTATGCTTCAGACAATACAATTGCAAAACGGTATCATGGATACGGTAACCGAATGTTCCAATGCTAAAAAGCAATCAGCAACAAGAACTTGTGGCAAAACAAGCAAGCTACACAAGGAGAAGGGACAAACCTCATTCCCATGTCCACTGCTGAGACAATCTGCAACAGGTTTCGAGTTGAGATTGAGCTTCTCATAACACGTCTCCCACTTGTCATACTTATGTTCAGTCACCAACTTCTCGACACAGTATATGAACGGGAAATGATCGCTCTGCAACCAACAAAAGTGACGATGTTTCTTATCTCACAACCATGCCTCACCAAATGAAGTTAACGTTTCAAATTTGTGACAGCAACAAAATAGATCTCATCATCACACTTACTACTTTAGGCCAAGCATCAATTGCACAAGCTTCTACGGTATCCAAGAAGCATTCAAATGCCCCATGCTGCAACACAAAAGCAACAAGATTTATGCAAATGAGAGAAGACCAATTTGTCAATCTCAGATGCAAACAACATCAAATTTCAGTTAAGGAAAGGGTGATTTTCTCAAAATTGAAGCTTAATTCAATCGAATCGGAAACATCGAATTCGTAAATTGAAGAAAACGAAGGAGTACCTGGCAAACGGCAGTGACGTTATCGGAACGGAGCTTGGTATTGCCCCACGGAGAGAGATGGAGATCGACGATTGATATGAGATCGTCTTCGAAGAGCTTCGCGAGGTGGTTAACAATGAAGGAAGAGCAGTAGGGACAGAGAGACTCGTAGTACAGGCCCACCGAGACTTTAGGCGACGAAGATGGAAGAGATACCCCAGAATAATCAGATGATGATGCAAAGGGGAAAAGAAAAACGTAGCAGACTAGGACTGGAAGAAGTTTGCTCGGCATCGACGCCATGGATGCAAATGCAAGGTTTTTGTGTCGTCGCCTTCTTCTTCTTCAAAGAACATTCAATAAATATGAAAGAGCCGAGAGAAATTAGATAATTGCTATTCCCAATGGTACCAATTTATTACAGACACGTGTAGCTTCGAAAGCCACGTGTCTCACTTTCATTCTGTAACCGTCAATAGTTCAACACAAAGTAAGCTCAGGCTTTGCAAAATTTGGGTAAACTTGTGAACTCGACTTATCAAAAAGGCTCATTTTAACCAAAATTGTTAACTCCAAAAAAGGTTCAGGATAAAGAGTCAAATAATAAACAAGGTCCATAAACAAAGGCTTGCAGATAATAAACCACTTGATGACGAGTACACACTGCTTTAAATGTTACTCGGATACATAAACACTCGAACTCGAGATCCCTGCAAAAAAACAATCAACCAACTGTATTAGAAGAGCTAGGAAAGAGATAACAACAATTTCAAACATATATAACTGAAATGATTTGGATTACCATTGATTTAGGAGGCAAGTTTGATGTGAATTTGGCTCGAACAACGCCACTGTTACCGTGAGGCCTTGTGACTTTGCCCCAAATGCATCGGTAGTGACTACCGTTCTTCTTGGTCTTGGCTTTGTAGATGTAAGCCATCCTTTTACCTTTGTACCATGACACTTCCTCAGTGGTGTTAACTCCCTCGACTTGGACTAGTGACGTGTTGGGATACTGGTTTGACTTCGACCTGTACATATTTACACACAAAACGTGTTTAAGGACACCATTCTGACAAGATCCAAAACAGAAACAACACTAAATGGTAGATTGTTTTGCTTAAGTGTATACGCTAAAACTTTATTGCCAATTGGTAAACGTAGAGCTCGTGACTATAACAAGCAAAATCAAGATAGTCTCCTTATTTTGTATACCCTATTCCCAAATTCAACAATCTAAGATCGGACGAAGACAAGTGAGTCTACTTTCTCAGGAACTAACTTTTGAATCCTATAAGCAACTAAACTGAGGTCATAAAAAAAGTGTATTAACCAGTATTATCAGCCAAGATTCACTGTTTATGGGAGCTAGAACAAAAACGACTAAAGTGGAAAACAACAACAACAAATCATGTATCAATGCGCACCTTTTGTAGCCAAGTATGGTTCCCCTGACATAGAGTCTGCATCACATAAAAACAAAATTGAGTGAGACAAAAGCTTAATTAAGACTAAAGTTGAGATAATTTGGTACACAGAGATTGAAACACATCCAAAATCCAGCTGAGAAAAGCTAAAAGCGAGATCCATAGAAAGTGTAAAAACGCCAATGATGCCAGCTAATTTCAGGAGCAATGTGAAGCTTTAGCAGATACAGAATTAGAGAACATAGAAGATGAATAACCAACCTGACACGTTCTCCTTGGCGTCCTTTCACCATTTTTGTCGAATCGTCCGGTGGAAGAAATTAGCAGTTGCCTTCAGAAAACGGAGACGAAAACTCAAAAAAACCTAATAAGCGAATCCTTATCAGTCGCGGAGGTAATTAGATGGCAAGTAAACGTCATCGATTTGATATTAATGGGCCTATAAATCTACATATGGGCCGAATGTCAACTCGTCAGGCTATCGGCCCCTTGCTTATGTTGTCCTTAAATGAGTTCTTATAATGCGCCGTCAAAATTAACAATTAAGATGCGCCATAACATAAAATTCAAATCAAAGGGCACATTGAAAATTCGAAACACCGCTCAAATTTCTCTCTGGAAAAAATGTTCAGATTCGATGATCGCTGATCAGACTTATCTCTTTATCAATCGGGTCCAAGACAGAAGGTTCTTCAATCCATCCGAAGCATCTGATTCTCAATTTCTCTTGTGTGTGTGGCTAGAACAGGGTTTCTTCTCACTGATTGTGCAGGTTCGATGAAGAATCTCTTCGGATTCTCGAGTTGTCTCTGGTTGCAATGAATGTGAAATCGTTTTTGGAAGTTAGATCTCGATTGAGAGATTTCATGAGATCTGAATCGGTTGTTATATTCGGTGAGCTCACCGGAGAATCCATGGTCGCAAAACTCTCCGTACTTGAATTCTTCGCTCGTGCTTTTGCTCTTCTCGGTGATATGGAGGTTCGTATACTGTCCTTGTCGATTTTGAATAAATTCGAAATTATCTTTCAGCTTCTTGTTCGATTATGAGTGAAGATTTGCAGATGGATTTGTGCACTTTACTCAACTTTTCTGTAATGTATGTATATATGGTTGTTATATGTTGAGTAGAGTTGTTTGGCTATGAGGTATGAGGCATTGAATTTGCGGCAGCTCAAGTCTCCTAGCTGTTTGTGGTTAGGGGTTTCACATTCAGAATGGACCAAATTTGCAGTCCAATCTATGGAAAATGGATTCCCTTCCATTGCAGGAAAGGTAAATTACTCTTCCTTCTGTAGTATATGATCTCGTTGCTTTTGGGAATGGTTGGAGAAATTCACATAAGAGGAATGGTTAGAGATTCTGTACATGTTTCTTGGAAAGTGAGTTTACTTTGTAATTGTGTTAACAAGTTCATGCTTGTATGATCGGAATTGTTGCTTTACCAATTTATTCAATTTTTTGGATACATAGCAATTTGTTATTTGTTACATTTTTCTGTTCCCACATGGAAGTACAGATCAGATAGGTTCTTTGCTTCTTTTGATTTTGACTTGTTCTTACTATGAGGTATGACATTTTGATGAGTTTTTACGTAGGCGTCTGAAAATGCCCTGTTGAGCCTTAAGAAGGATAGTCTTATTGAACCAAAATCAGAAGATAATTCTGACATTTTGGATGCTGCTGAGAAAGTAAGGAGACTAAGGGATTCAGCTGCCTCGTTAACATCTTCACATTCAGGTATTTTCATTTATATCGTGTCTTCTTTAAAGTTTGCTGTTTGTAACAGACTTCTGACTACATTTTGATTGCTTTCTTCGTCTCTATCTAAAGTATTGGTCTTAAATTACTCGTTTTATTCCCACCGTTCAATGCCTTCAATGTAGTGTGACTGTTATGTATGGGAGAATCCATTGAGTTTGATAGAATCTTGGAAATCTACTGGTTGGAAAGATTGATGATTTATAAACTGACTCTACCAACTATTGTTTGGATCCATCATAAAGGATATAAAACTGACTCGACCAATTTTAACAGAGTGTCTGTTAGAATGTATCTGATTGGTCTGAGTAATTTTCGAATCACAAACAGTTCAGGCACAAGGTGCAGGGTACTTGAGAAGCAAGGAACACAGAATACAATCCAGACAGACTCTACCCACTAAAAATCCAGACTGCACAGGTAGCAATCTGTTCAGAGAAGGAATCAAGAAGCGTAACGAAAGAATGTTGCAAGATCTCCGTAGTATTCGGATGAATCGAAATCTAGAACCAGATGTGCGCTGTGTTTGAACTTTGATGCAACTGATGCTACAAACTTTGCTGCTTCATGTTCATTGAAAAACAGGTCAGCTTTCGCTAACATTACAACTTAGATGTTACTGAAGATCATTTTTTTTTCTCATAGAAGAATAGAAGAAGCTTAACCTCATTGATGCCTTTTATGAGCAAAATCCAAATCATTTCACCAGACACATTTCCCATAAAGATTGTTTCTGTTTTAGCTTTTGGTTATCAAAATTCGAAATTTTACCACATCAGTATCACCACCTTCTGAAAAGTTTCCATTCAGTTTTTTTCTTGAAAAGTACGAAAACTAGTTTTTGTTCTTACGTTTGCATTATGAAAATAGCAAAAGGTTAATCAATTTGTATTATTAAACAACTCTATAAATTTGAAAATCAAAATGTTATTTTCAAAATTGTCTAAACTTCAACCGTTCAAAATCTAATAAATAGATTGCCACATAATTTCTCTTTTTAGTAGTATATATCATGTGGCTCATGTCTATGCTATCACAAGTAGACAATTGTTTTCTGAGATATTTTCTTTGTAATTGTTAAACCAAGATATGTCATCATCATCTTCCTATTTTTAGTTTTGGTCAACTTGTGTTTTCTTTTCCTTCTAATCATTTTTGTGATTTACAATGCATATTCAATGTATACAAATCTTGTAATTCAACATGTGTTAATGTGTAATTAATTATAAAATATATAATTAGCGGTATAGATACATTTTCTTTTAAGGATATAAAAAAAAGTTATATACTTTTCTTATTTTATCATGTCTATGTAATATGTGTCAAAGTGTCAAATTTTAATAGCTGTCATTTGCTAATTTTCTACATATTCATCTATTGGTGGAAACATACCTATTATCATTTCCTTCCATCACAACTTTTTTTATCATGTATATAAATATCTAACAGATTTTTCACTCCATCTAATGTGTCGAATAACAAATTCTTACATCAAGAAGAAGAGGAGTGAAAGGCCGAGATACAGATCGAAACATAGATATCACTTACCAATTGATAATTGGGTGACGCCTCTGTTTCAGTTTAGATTTCGGCTTCCCATTCCTCTTCATCAAGATGTAAGAATCTTATTCTCTTCTTAACTTAAGATACTTTGAATACAAGAAAATGAATTCTGAAGAAGAACAGGGAAATTTTATACTGTTATAGCTCTTTCCTAGCCCCAATGACGCTAGGACTCGGCTATTAGTATAAAGATGAAAAAAGTGGCTAAATGGTCTCTGGTTAGAGGCAAAGGACCAGTAAGAGAGGTCCCTCAAATTGGGTCCAAGCTGGACTCTCTAAACCAATCAGCTTGAGATTATTCCATCACTTTTGGGATAAGATGCCACATCGTATCAGTTACATCACATATTAAAGTATTAAAGAAACACCTTGCTCTCTAAATATTGTATTTGTATCTATATATAGTTTTCGTATGGTGACGGATTTACAAAGAAAAAAAAAATATTGGAGTGAAGGGAAAACAAAACAGAGAAAAAGATAAGAGATATATGGATACACAAAGGTTGCCGAAGAAAGAAGAAGAAGAAGAAGAAGATCATCTACTTTCTTCAACCTTCGAGTCCATCAATGGTCACTCTCGAGACCAACACAATCATTCTATAGATGATTTCGAGAGCATTTTCGACATCACCATTGACAATTTAAGCTGCTCTAACGAACTCACGTGGGATTTCTGGGAAGAAGACGAAGATGAAGATGTAGGGGAAGAAGAAAAAAGATCGAGTACTGATCAAGAAGGCTCAAGTTTTGGGTTTTGGGAGAATAAGCCGACGGATTATGAAGACAAAGACTTGGGTCTGAAGCTGAATCTGAACCATCAAGAAGTTATCGATGCTTGGTCTGATCACCAGAAACCTCTGTGGACAGATACTTCAACTCTGGACAATTCCGTTTATGTTAGTTTTTATGAATCTCTTTCTTGTTGTGCAAGTTATGAGTAGTGATTAATCTTGATTAGTCAATATTAATGATTTAGAGTGTATGCAGAGGGGAGAAGTGCCAGTGATAGAGGAGAAGAGAAACATGCGAAGAGAAGCAAGTGTGTTAAGGTACAAAGAGAAAAGACAGAGTAGGCTCTTCTCTAAGAAGATAAGGTACCAAGTCCGAAAACTCAACGCAGATAAACGACCTCGTTTTAAGGTCTCTTTCTTATTCCTTCTTCTTTCTACACTCTAGCCTTTACTCATTTAGTTTCATGACACCAATTAATATTGTGAGGCCTAACTTTATATTTCTCTTGCAATGGAAATCTTTTGAATTATTTGTAGGGTCGGTTCGTGAAAAGAGAGACTTAAAAGGGGCAAAAATATCTGGAGAAAAATATCTCCAACCTTTGTTGTGTCTATTTTCTGTTATTATTATTCGTAGTTTTGAGATATCATTATCGACTTTTACAACTTTTGTCATATTGAAATGAAAATATCTTATTGACATAAAAAAGAAAAGAGATGCAAAAATATCTTTAAGATTACATGAAGAGGAGCGAACGTATATGGCAAGTCTTTGTCGAATTGGTGGGGTCTTAAGGCTAAAAAAGGGTTCACCACATGTGTATGAATCGAAATCTACTCATCCGCTGTCGGGACCAAACTACATATCAACTACCACGTTTTTCTCATATGAATATTCAAAGCTACCGTAAATTTTTATAAAATTACGTCATTAGCATAAGAATGTATGTACATATTAATGACTATTATAAACCCTAAGGCACGGATACCTTATCCTTCCACCACCGAATTTCACGGATTCCATATCCTTTCACCGGACTAGACGAATATGAAGCTAAGATATTAATAGATTGGTGACCAAATTTGAATCTTTTCGGATAAAACTTGTTTGGCATACTTTCCCTTAGAGTCAATTATTCTTCAAACAATGTTTAACTTAAATCTCAAGATCTTATGTAGTTAATGGTAGATATCGTACAGTTTTTTTCGTGTTTGTCTTTTGATCGTGTGTAAAGTGTTGGAAAATCTAACTTTGTATATAAGTTCTACACCTCCAAATTAACGTTCGAGCTTATCGGTATTACTGCTAGTGCTTTCTCAAATTCCTTTTTAGATCATATAGTAGCCCACTAGGAAACCTTACACCAAAACGCCCAAATAATATGAAAAGCCCATCATATTGTCCATCCAAAGTAGGACAATTGCTGAAAAAGCCCAACGAATCAAACCTGCATTGTTACCTTGCACTTGGAAAATGAATTAAACGGCGACGCACCTATGGATGGAGACTAAGTTCACTCATCAAAAATCTAATTTCAACTCTAATTATCGTATTTAAGGTCATTGGAGATTCAACTCTTGTACCTGTAGTTTCTTCTTCTGAAAATCAGCAACAAACTACAAATCATCCAATGATAGAATTTCAGCTTTAATTATCAAACAAATTAAAGATAACCCCATTGATAATATCGCCACGTCTCATCGGATGAAATAGTACTATCTGACACGACACGAATCTCTTATGAGAGAAACAGAAGAGCACGGAATCTCCATAAATCAAAATACATGATCGGAGCTTTCTCACTATCAAAAGCTTTCCGGCGACAAAACCAACCATCTCCTCCTTATCTCCACCATGATCTCACTCCACTCATCAGCCATTAAAGCCTCTCTCTACGGCTCTTTCCCTTCTTCGTTACGATCAACACTCTCTGTTTCCTTCTCTGCTGGATCTCTTATTCGGCTTCCTTCCGTCGGCAAGCGCAATCTCTCCGTCGTCGTTTCCTCTGGAAGAGACTCCTCGATGTCATCAAACAATGTTTCTCGCGGATCGTCTTCAAAGGTTCGTCCTTTTGTATATTTCTTGTATGGTGTATATACCCTCGATTGATTTAGGTCATGAAAGATCTGAAAACTCTGTTCTTGTCAATTGTTGATGTTTTGATTCTTTGGCATGTGGGTGCAATTAATTTGCCTGCTCAAGTTGATAACTTGCCATTATCATCTAATTGTCTCGTCTCTCGTTTTTTACACTTGGCCAGGTTGCTGCTGAATCTTTCTTCAGGAGTGTCTTAGGGCAGATGGAAACTGTTTACCTAAATCGAAACCCGACGCCTAAATCCGTCTTGGAGCTTGTTCGATCTGTTGATGACCAGCAACTTTGCTATGATCATCTCGCTTTCAGAACGTTTGGGGTATAAACATTTTTGGCTGCTTCAAAGTTGTAACCATTTTGACAATGTTAAGTTGCTCATTATTGGAATTTGTCTATGGAAATGTTTTAGATTGGTGGTTATGGGATTGACTCGCTTGCAAGCTTTTTCCTTGACTATGGATATACACCGATGGATGAGCTAAAATTTCCGGCCAAAAAGCTTAGAGCTTTGTGGTTTGCACCTCCTAATGCTTCTGCTGTTCCTGGTGGCAGCGGCGTTAACGGTCCTTTACCGAGAGTTTTTATCTCAGAGCTCCTGGTGGACCAGATGAGTTCACAGACTCAGGTAATAATATACTGTCATTGGTTTTGACCCTAGATTATGTTATGAGCTTTGAAGGCAATTTCTTTTGTTTTCAGGATGTAATCAGAAAATACACGGAAGCATCACCTAATGGGAAAAAGTATGCTGGACTTTCTAGTGCTTTGGGTACTTTAACTTGGGAAAAGCCTCTATCTTCTGAGTTTGAGCAATTGGCTAGGTACATATGATCCTAGGTCTCTTTGTTTCTTTTGCTAGATCAAGCTAGAGTAGTTGACTTAAGGTGTGTTGGGTTAAATTGATTAACAGGGAAAGTGAATACGCAGCATGGACCCTTGTCAATGGATATGCACTTAACCACGTCACGATTTCTGTTCATCGGCTTAAATCTCATCTAAACAAAATCAAGAAGCTCAATCAGTTCCTCGAAGAAAAAGGTATCAAATTGAACTCAGAAGGAGGAGTCCTTAAAGGTATGGTTACTAATCTTTATCACTCAATTTAAAAGAAATTAGATTCTAAGCTAATCTTTGTCTTTCTACTTTTACAGTTAGCCCTGATGGTGGTTTGCAGCAAAGCTCAACTGTAGCAGATTCGATATCTTTCAAGTTCGCTGATGGTGTTACCAAATCTATCCCTTGTTCATACATTGAGTTTGCTGAACGCCTTGTACTTCCGCAGTACCAAAATATACCCGAAAGCGAGGTAAGAAACCACTCTGATTGAATCTTAACTTATTTAGAATCCGGTTACTGTGAATCGATGCGATCTTTTCCTTCCCATTGCCTGGAGAACTCCTCTTAGATACCACTAATGTAAAGATGGTGTACCAACATTGTGGAATGACATTTCTGAAACCTACAAAACGCAGATACAAGAGTCTCATCGACGTGATGGATTTGAGGTCGGAAATGCTGACAAGATCTTCGAGAGCACATTTCAGGAGCAGCTTTCCCGACGAACCGGGTGATAGCAAATAGTAGCCACGGCTTTGGATATATGTCAATCATGCCTCGTACATGTGTAACGAGTAAAAAGCTCAAAACTGCTTGTAATCTTGATCAGTAAAGATGCTAATCCAAGAACTCTTAATCAAATATATTTATGTGTATATTTCCGACTACTTTCCTAGTGGTGAGAAGGAGGTAAACAAAGATAACAGGAATAGTTACAAAACATAAAACGATAATGATGTTGTATGGTTTTGTTCTTGTTCTGCATTTGAGCTTGTTTTACCGATTGGTAACTTCTTTGTTCATGATCTCTTACTTTCTCATCATCAGCTTTACAAAAAAAAACAAAAAAAAACAAAAACAACTTGCTGACGTGTCAACGAGGTCAACCAATTAAAGTCTCGAAATTTATAGCAATAGAGTTCCGGTTCGAATTTTCCACCTGAAATAAAAATTGTGGAAGAAAGATCAAATCTTTGACGACATCAAGGAGGAGGATTTGGTAAGCTACAGATAAAAACAAAAGCTATGATATGAGATAATGTAGTCCACCACCACACCAAATTCCCCCTTCACCGTCTCTCTTCGTCGGTGATTCACATTCCGATTTGGTGTCTTTTTTACTCTTAACAAGTCCTCAAAAACCCTACTTTTACTCGAGATTTTGTCTCCGCCGCCGAGTACCAAGTGCCTCCCGATCTACGCCCCAATCCCTAAATGGCTACGGAGGCTACAACCGTACCCAAATTCCAGGAACCTGATCTCCGGCAGGTTTCTCAGACACCGGATTTCAAACCGGAAATCGCTCACGATGGTCTTAAGTTCTGGCAATTTATGATTGCTGGTTCGATTGCTGGCTCCGTCGAACACATGGCGATGTTTCCCGTCGATACCATCAAGACCCATATGCAAGCGCTTCGACCATGTCCCTTAAAACCCGTCGGAATCCGGGAAGCTTTCCGTTCGATTATCCAAAAGGAAGGACCTTCAGCTCTGTATCGCGGGATCTGGGCTATGGGTCTCGGCGCTGGACCTGCTCACGCCGTTTACTTCTCATTCTATGAAGTATCGAAGAAGTATTTATCCGCCGGGGATCAGAACAATTCCGTCGCGCATGCGATGTCCGGCGTATTCGCTACTATATCAAGCGATGCTGTTTTCACTCCCATGGATATGGTGAAGCAGAGGTTGCAGATGGGTGAAGGGACTTATAAAGGAGTCTGGGATTGTGTTAAGAGGGTTTTGCGTGAGGAAGGGATTGGTGCGTTTTATGCTTCTTATAGGACGACGGTTCTGATGAACGCGCCGTTTACGGCTGTTCACTTTGCCACTTACGAGGCTGCTAAGAAGGGATTGATGGAGTTTTCGCCGGATAGAATTAGTGATGAGGAAGGTTGGTTGGTTCACGCTACCGCTGGAGCTGCTGCTGGTGGATTGGCAGCTGCTGTGACTACGCCGCTTGATGTTGTCAAGACGCAGTTGCAATGTCAGGTGAATGATTCCTTCTCTCTAGGATTGGTTGCTCTTTGTCTCTAATCTCTACATCTTTGGCTAGAATAATGTTGGCGATGTGATTAGGTACACAGTGGTGTTAGTGTTACTAGTAAACGGTATATGTGTTATGCTTTTATGTGTGCGTAGTGCTGCAGAATGCTTCTTTAAATGATGCTTTTAGTCTCGAGAGTTGATGCATTTGTGTTGGATTTCGAGTCTATGTGAAGGTCTAAAGCTTCTTAGATGGACTTGTTTCACCTTGTGTGGTTAGATGTTGTATTTTGTGAATAGTGGTTTGTGTAAAAAGAGCTATCAGGACTACTGGCAGATGGTAATCATGTGCTAGAGCTGCAGCATAATTTTGTGGTTGCGGTTTTATGTTCATCACGGTTTGACACTAGTATAGAGCTACCGTTGTAGGAAGAGTGGTTATTTGGTTTCAATGTTTTTACCAGTAAGTTTGAGGTAGAGTGTGTTTAAGGGTTTCAGGTAATGACATTTCGTGGTTGAGCTATCATTAATTCTGTCTTAGTGTAGCATTTATTGAATGTAGGAAAAGTTTTTAATTTGTTTCGTTTCAAATGTGATCTTATGAGGTGTGAAAGATGGGGAGGGGTCAAATAATTTCAGGTCTAGCTGTAGAATCTTTAGCATTTCGAGATATGTTAAGGCTTTCTAGTGCATAGTACTTGTATATCCTCCGCTTAAATGTTTTTACTTGTATATCCTCCGCTTAAATGTTTTTGACTATTTGTAGTTGTGCATCTGGAATATTAGTGTTTCTTGATAGAGCTTAGACATCTTTTGCAAAACTCTTATTGACCTAGCATAAAGTTTAAGAGCAATGTCCATGATTTCTTTGCTATAAAATGTGTAAAATATGGCCTCAATCATCTGTGTTAATGTGCAGGGTGTGTGTGGATGTGACCGCTTCACTAGTAGTTCTATTAGCCATGTACTTAGAACGATAGTGAAAAAAGATGGATACAGAGGACTTCTAAGGGGATGGCTCCCGAGAATGCTCTTCCATGCTCCTGCAGCAGCAATCTGTTGGTCCACTTATGAAGGAGTTAAATCTTTCTTTCAAGACTTCAATGTCGATTCAAACACTGCCTGAAAAAAAGACAAAAGGGTTAGGCTATTTCACACTCTTGAGGATCCTGCTTTTCTTATTTGTTTGTAACATAGTTTTCTCAGGTTTTCTATGAAGTCATTTTTAGATTATATATTTTCCAGGTTTGTGTTGATGATAATGTCGTCGAGAAATTTTGATTAGAGTTGTACAAAACTATGTTCCTTCCAAATTTCTAATAATAACTTAACGAGGCATACATATATCTTACACGTACTAGACAATTTGGAGAAAAATAAATGCTTTTGGAGGAACATTCAACTCCTTTTGCATCATGGACTAATTCACATGAGTTGGAGAAAAATAAGTAACTAGAGAAAGTGTAGAGCACGATCCACATGAGTTGTCTCCAATCTGCGCCTTTAATTCTAGTCTCCGAGATTCTCTGGTTAGAGTTTTGCGAGGTAATCTTCAGGTTTTGTATCGTCGTAGCTTCAATGCTCCAAACATTCCCAACATGGCGGTGGAAGATTCAACGGCACCAAAATTTAAGGAACAAGACCTCCAGTTGTGGCAGTTGATGATTGCAGGTTCAGTTGCTGGTTCCTTTAAGAACATGACGATGTTTCCTGTTCGCACCTTGGATCAACGTATGCTGCATCGTTCGTATTCGCAAAGACATGTCGGAATCCGGCAGGCTCTGCGTTCGGTAATCCAAACGGAAGGACCATCGGCTCTGTACCGTGGGATATGGTATATGAGGCATGGAGCCATGGGACCCGCTCAATTCGTACATTTCTCCTTCTACGATGTATCCAAGAATTTCTTGTCTACCGGGAATCCAAACAACCCCGTGGTGCACGTGATTTCCTGGGCCTTCACGGCTGTATGGAGTTATGCCGTTTCAACTCCTGTTGATATGGCGAAGCTGAGGCACCAAAATGGGTTCGGTAACTACAAAGGCGTCTGGGATTGCGCCAAAAGGGTGACTCATGAGGAAGGAATCAGTAAGTTTTGAAATTCCGGATGAACCAAGAATCGTATTCCCCAAACTCAGAACCACTGAGTATCACTTTATTAGAAATCTGATTAAGAAGTTTACAACTACCTTAATT
>Ga0041059_1001392_pt1 | contig 19208 bp, 8 predicted proteins | sample AraColnosormetaG_FD_56232 | JGI IMG/M metagenome (GOLD analysis project Ga0041059, IMG submission 56232) | Arabidopsis roots microbial communities from North Carolina, USA - Col MF nosort | ecosystem: Host-associated > Plants > Roots > Unclassified | place: USA: North Carolina | collected 2013-09-02
TTTTTTTTTTTTTTGTTATAAAATTTTCAACTCTTTTTTTTTTTAATTATAAAAAGTTCTATAAATACTAAATTAATATGACGTCGTGAAATCTAACCGGATTTTTGATCCCGCAATTTAACCATAGTCATTAGCGATTCCATAAATCCAACATGTTTTTCACATCTTCATGTATATTTAATACTTCGTTTGAGTTTTTTTTCTTACAAATAATGTTTTAAGTAAATTGTATTGATTTTAAACTAAAACTTTTTTATCAACGAAATTGTTTATAAAGAAAAAAAATATTAATTCTAAGTGTTGAATTTAAATACGTTGAAAATTAATCGGACTTGGCATCTCTTCTTTTTAGTCCTTAAGTCTTGTGATGTCATAAGTTAAGTAAATCGTTTTTATTTTTATCTAAAATTTTTTAATCAATCAAATTGTTTAGAAAGAAAATTAATTTTAAGTATTAAATTTAAATACGTTGAAGACTAACTGGACTTGGTATCCCGGTTTTGGTCCATAGTTTTTGTGGTGTCATAAGTTCAACATGTTTTTCACATAATTTACATAAAAGTGTTTTTTTGCAAATAAAGTTTTAAATTGTTTTTTTTATCTATAATGTCTTTAAGTAAAAGTCAAAAACTTTGGAGGAAGCTTTTTGACAAATAAAGTTTTTTTACAAATAATGTTGCATGTTTAAAAGTCAAAACATTGGAGGATTAAGCTTACATTATTTTCATCAAAATAATGATGATTTCGTTAACATAACAAGTGAGGATTTCTAACCACCATGCCACTGCAAATATAAAACCTATTGGAGTCTCTATCATGAGCCTAACCTAGAAGAGGAAAAAAAAACATTTAACCATTCAAAAGATATTCAAAAGATTGTTTTGACATCAACTTGTTTCTCTGTAAAAGATCAAGAAAGTGAAGAACAGAGTGATTGATATGCATCAAGGCAGAGTTTGAACTTCTCTTGTGCTCCTGTGAATTTCCACCACATTTACCAAATTAGTTTCTGAAGATGATCGCAAGAAAACATGCAAAACCTTTTTTTGACATTAAATGTATATATACCTGAGAAGGCCCTGGGTGTTTATCTGGATGCCATTTCAAAGCTGCAGACCTGAAGAAAATCTCTACTTCCTTTGGTGTGGAAGAGAAGATTGTGTAGAGCCTTTTTAGCATCAGAACGCTTCTCCTTAACCGTACATGTGTATCTTATAGAGTCCTGAGATCAATATTTTCACTTTTTCAGCTTAATGAAATTCAACAACAAACTAGATAAGCAAAATTGACGAAAGTTATAATAATAATAATAGTCTTCCTATTCATGATTCCAAAATCTGAACAAACCAAACAACCACAAGATCTTCAATCAAAATTCTCAAATTTTCAGCTTTTGAATAGCTTATAGCTCATAGAGTTTTAAGAACACAAATTATAGCCACAGGTCTCATATACCTTTGAAGCTCGTTTGCCTTCAGAAACTTTACCACTCTGCCAAAAAAATTTGATACAAGTATCAAAACATTTAAATATCGAAACAGAGCATGGAATTAGAAATTGCAAAACCGGTTCACATCGATTCACCAACACATTCACGGGCCAGTATCAATCTCTTTTCAATTTTCTATTTTGGGCCAAATTCTTCATCCTTTAACCCAAATCTTATCTTTCATGGGCCGAGATTTATATTTCGTATTTGTAGTTCTCATATGCGATTTTCCGATTTTTTTAAACAAATTACTTGCTACTTCTTAATTCTTATGATGATGCATCAGACAATAAAACAACATCACTATTTGCACTATGCTCACAGATTGAGGGTTTTTAATATAATGGCCACGTATAATATGACCGTTTATGTGGAAGTTCTTTTATTATATTATTGTGGAATGCAAATGGACAAGGACAACAGAGATACTAATTATAAAATCAAAACAAAAAGATACTAATTCTAAAATAAAAAGAAGAAGATACTAATTATAAATCATTTATAATTGTTTCCTTTTTCTCGTAATATCACCTGCTCGATTCAGTATCATAAAATATATACTAATGTATCAGAATAAATATTCGATTACTATGTTTTCTATGATTAGAGGTTTTTTAATTATATCTATAGTTTCCTTACTATAAAACAAATCAAATTACGTCTTTTTTTAGGTTAACCACAAAAACCCATATAAAATCTTTGTCTGTCTATATTCCTTCATGGCCGCAGAGAATTTATCGGACATAACTCTTCTTTGACCATACCTTACCTTCGTTTTCAGCATTTCTCTCTCTAATCTATCGGAAGATAAAAGGCAAATTAAGAGAGAGAAAATATTTTTTCTCATAATCTGTGTTAACGTACGAGATGGGAAACTGTGCCATCAAGCCAAAGGTTCTCAAAGATTCTGACGAGGATCTTGTTCCGGTGGAGCGAGAGACGACGGTTCCGACTGATCTTGACAAAGATCCGGCGCAGAAGAACGAGAACATCATTTCTCCTAACGCTGCGGAGGAAGCTGCGGCTGCGGCACGACGGAGCGAGAAGGGAAAAGAGATTTTGATTGAAGATGACATTGAAGATCAACCCAAGCGCCCATCTCTTAGTCACTTGTTTCATGAGGTACATTTTCTTTCAAATAATCGTTTATTTCATTTTACGTAGTTTATATTAAAACACTGTTCATATATAGTATATTGGAATTTACTTTAAATTATATAAAAATATGAATATTAAGTTTTGTTTGAATCGTTGTTATTTAATTATTTAACGAAATTACGTAAAGAGTAGTATAATTTTCATAACCACATAGATTTAAATGTTTGTATATATATGTAAGTGGTTATATAATCAGCAATTGATAGCTTTAAGACAAATTGTTTATTTGATTTCTTATTACAATCGGAACCATAAGTCATTTTTTAAGGATAAATCAAAAGACAAAAAAAAGCTTATCTTGCCTTCTAAGTTTTAAGTATCTTTTATCTTTTTAAAAAAGTAAAAACTTTGTAATAATTAATGCATATGTTTTACATTTTATATGTTGAAGTGGAACCTAAAGGGACAATAATTTATGCCGATTTTTTCTGGTTTTATTCACATTTTTTAAAAATCAATTTGTGGATGACTTTTGATTACAGGACAAGACAGTAGTGGAAAAAGAAGTAACCGATCTAACTCCGACAAAACCAGACACCAATAACAAAACCGGTCCTTCTTCAGAGGTTTCAATGTTTGATACTACTGCTTTAGTGGCTTCTAATGCCAAAGATCCAGAAGATATCTTTGACGTTCAGACTCGAAATGACCTCGAAGTTAAGATTCCAAAAGATTCTGATGTTAAGACTCCTGAAACTCCTAAAGCTAATGAAGCTGAAGATAACTTTTCAGAGAGTTGGGAAGTTAAGTTTCCAGAGGAATTGGAAGCTAAGAAGACATCTGAAGTTGTTAAGGTTGCAGAAGAGTCGAAAGTTCCAGAAGTTTCTGCTCCTGAATTGTCTGAAATTAAGGTTACAAAAGAATCAGATGTTCCTGAAGTCTTGGAGGACAAGAATATCCCAGAAGTTGTTGAAGTGAAGACTGATGAAGTTAAAGTCGCAGAGTCAGAACTTCTAAAGGTTTCAGAAGTTGAAGCAACAGAGGATTTAGAGATTAAAGTTCCAAAAGTCTTTGAAGCCAAGACTCCTGAAACATCGAACGTTAAGGTTACAGGTGAAGCAGAGGTAAAGACTGATCAACGAGTGGAAGTTGAGGTCGCAGATGACAAAAAGGTTCCAGAGTTTGTGGATGCTAAAGAAAAGATCGACAAATCTGATCAAGACAAAGAGATTGTGTTGCCTAAAACAGAGGAAGAAGGGAAAGATGTGTCTTTGGAGAAGCAAGTCAAAGAGTCTACATTGTCTGATTTAGGAAACAAATGAGTTACAAGAGAGACTACAGAGAAATTACCAATCAGGAGTAGCTAAAATTATATTTTTTTCGACCATGTCATGGTTTTTATAAAACAAAACAAAAAACGATTTAGCATTCTTTAGGCAATTTCAGTTTGTGTATGTTTCTTTATTGTTGTTGATTTTTTTTATTTTTTCTTAACTATGGGGATAAGTAGTCTATATGCAAGTCCCCGACTTGTACCACTTTGCAGAATATCTAAAATATCATTTTCTGAGAAAAAATAAAGAAATTTCGTTTAACAGTTTAGCTACAGTTTTAGTAAATTGACGTAATTCATTAAATAGATGTTACATAATCGTAAACATACAAATAGTCACAAACTAGTCTTTTAAGACAAAAAAAAGTTTATAACCAATATTTTACATATTATTAATTTATTTTCTTGCTTCAAACATAATCTATAAAAAGTTAATTTAAAAACCACCCTTAGTCAAAGTATATAGACTACATAATGATAAGTTGTCGTTAACTAAAAGTTAGTTAAAACTGATGTGAGAAAAAGTTAAAGCAAAAATTTCTTAATACATAAAGCACAACTATATTCTAGACTCTACTAGATGTGAATGATTAGTCACATAACTTATATAAAGCCTAAATTTTAGCACATATATAAGACAAAAAAATAACACATTATTCAACTAATGACAACCTTCACTTCATTGCACACGACATCGTTTTCCTTCTGTAAATCAATCTTATCATCACCACTGTTTTTCTCCTCTCTGCTTTTCCCCCACAGCACACAGTAAAGTCCTATGATCAATAATAATCCACCTACAATACTACAAAAGTGTACACATGTATAAGTTTAATTTTTTGAATAGATAAGAAAAACGAAATATTAAAGAAGATTTGTTTAGAACCTTCCAAGACTGATGATCTCGCACAAGAGAATCGCTGAAGAGAGGAGAGTGAAGAGGAGAGACAAAGGAGTAAACATTGATAAGAAGACAGGTCCTCTCTTTTCTATAACCCATGATTGCAAATAATATGCTACGCCTGTTACAATGAATCCCTGCATATATATGTCACGTTTCTACTATTAATATGAGATTATTTATATTATATATGGAAATAATATTATGAAATGGATTAGAGCTAATTATTTACGCAGTAAATGACTGCAACGAGTCTTAGGTTCCAACCAAGCTTCCATGCTGAAATATCTCTCTCTAAAGCAATCGCGATGACGAATGATTGAATGGAACTCAATAGACAATGAAGAGTTGTGAAATATAGCTTCGAAGGATAAACCTTCAACACACGACCCTGGTTGTTAAATATGAAACAAAACTCGTTAATAACAATAGGTTTATCACAATTACTCAAATTAGCATAATTAAGATAGTGAATACTCAATAATGTGTGGAGCAATTTGAATACCTGTAAAACGAGCCAGAGACCCCATAGAATGTTGGAGGTTATCATGAGGACACATCCTTTGAGCCACGAGGTGGAACCGCCGGAGACGTGGCCGGGATTATTCCGGTGAGGATGTTCTTGGCCGTGGTAAAAATGAGGGCATAAAGGTAATTTCAGTAATGGACCTTTGTAAATAGCTAAGATAATTACCCCTCCCATGCACACAGTAATCCCCACAAGCTTTGCTGTTCCTTGTATGCTCTTAACCTTAAGCCTCTCCATTCTTTGATTTAATAAACAATAAAGAAATATTAGAACGAGTAATTAGGTATTAGTTAAAACTTGTCATACAAATATATAAACTTGTCATATTAGTAAGTTATACCCAAATAAAAGAGCCAAGAAGAATGTGATGGCCGGAAGGGAAGCTGTTGTGGCGGCGGCTAAAGTTGCCGACGTGTATGATAATGCGATACCGTTTAAGTCCAAGCTCAATGTCACACTGAAATCCCAATATATATAGATAAAGCTTTATTGATTATTATTAGTTCAACATAGATAAAATTTAACTGATTATAGTATACTAGTATAAGTATAGCATACATACCCAAATAAAGAGAGCATGAAGATCTTGATGAAGGTCACAAATGAAAGAGGTGGAGCACTTTTCCTAAAGAAAAAAGGAGAGAATACAATTAACATAAATAAAAATTAACGTTTACAATATTAATATATTTGCATATATGTACCGCTCAAAGAAGAAAGCCAGAGGAGCCAAGAAGATGGTAGCGAAAGCTTGACGATAGAAAACAAAGACGAAAGTGTTCATTCCACCGTTGAAGACGGCTTTGGAGATCAAGAACATGATTGTATATATGACTTGTATTATAGTAACCATCAGATATGGTTTCTTCGACTCCATGTCCATCTACCGATTTGATGATGTTTGGTTTTGGTTTTGTTTTGAATTCACGGAGATGTATAAATTGTAGGGTTGTTCTTTCTCTCTCTGATAATCTAATGTTCTTCTTTTGAGTTAGAATAAGAAACTCTAAGTGGGTTATTTATATAAGTACAGACACAAGCACGCAAAAATTGGATATTTTACTACGGTGGTATTACAAAGTAATGGACTAAATATTTTAAAAGTACGTAACTAAGAGTGGAGGATGAAAAAAAGACATTACTTTTGTGTCACAATCTCACTATACCAACCAAATTACATTATTTTTGATGTTGACCTCAAGAAAATTTCTCGTTCCGTCCATTTATCCCCACGCCTACTAGATTTACTTTACTGTATGGTGTGATTTATAGTTACATTTTGAACTCATAGATTTGAAGAAAATAAACATCATTTAACGAAAGTAACTTTCGTAAAGAGAAACATGTGGACACAGTGGTTTTGATTGGACAAAATAACGTTCATTGCTCTGTTGGAATTACTAATTCAGTTGAATCACAAATTAAGTGCAATAGTTAGACAGTTATGGAAGTTTAACGATTAACTAAGACCATCGTTAGTGAAATTTTTACACCATTTGCAAAAAAACTAAAACCAAAATTAGATTGTTATTATAATTCTTGTTGTTAATTGTATAATAATAAACTAAACATAAATCAGGGTTTTCATAGTTTTACAAAACAATTATTTTCGCAAACCTATATAAGCTTGGTTGTTTATAACTTATCGAGTCTCTCTTGTTCCACTCACACTCTCAAACTAAACATGTTCCAAACACATGTAATCTATATATATGTCACTCCGATTTGCTCATAGCAAAATAAAAATGTTTCTCCGATATAAAATATATAACTAGATAGAGTGTTGTCACACACCATTTTTTCTGGACGGTTCGTGGAAACCATGACCGTGTCTAACGTAACGTCCACAATTGATTTTTCAAAAAGGTTCAAAATTGATACGTAATTTGATTGGTTTGTTATACAATTCAAGCACTTGACTAGTTGATATGTATATAATGTAACAGTTAAAGTTTTATGATGCTTTTTATTTTGTGCCTGTTGGTTGAATATTTTGGCTTTCTAGACTCTATCATGATCCATATTCCATAACAATAGAAGCCTAAAAAATAAGTTGTCCCTTCGGAGATATCTGATAAAATTAAAGAAGCCTACAAATAAATTAATAATTATCTTGTTATAAAGATAGCGAATCAATTTAAAAGAAACCGTAAAAGCCAAAAAAATAAATTAAAGGACCAATCAAATAAAGTGTTTGATGACCCATAGACATGTGGTTTAACGTTTAGGAAACAAAAGAAGATAGTGATTGTACAAATGCCTACGTCCACGTCACTACGACTAATAGCCATGCAAAAGTAATTAAATTAATCCATATATTATCGACCACTTACAAATTTAGCTTCTATTGTCCTTTTTCCCCTTTCTTTTTTAACAAATCACATTTTATTAATTTCGTGTCTGAATGTAGCATGTGTCCGGGTCGTTGAAACCAACATAAAAAACCTGGAAAACATCTTTATTTTGTTACATTTATTGATATGTGGATTCTTTATTTAGAATATTTTTCTGCTAACTAATCAATTAATTGTTAGTTGGCTATGATATGATAATAATCTCATCATTTAGAACAATCCACGAAACGAAACATCGCACGGACCTTCTCTAGGACTAGGAGGGTCGGCGCCGTCGAAATAAACATGTCATATATGACGACTGATAGAAAATTGCAAAAAGCCCACTTTCTATCAATAAACAGATGTATTCGTTTATTGTTATTCCTTTTTTAAACCGTAGTTTGATAAAATGAACCTTAAAAGTATAATAAACATGCCAATTATGAGAAGGATGAGTTCAAGGAATATACGCATCCATAATTCCATATCCCAATCTTTTTCTTCCTCAAAAATTAAAGTGAACTACCGTCTAAAAAAGAAAAAAAGTCAATGAAAGAAGAAAAAGCAAAACAATTCATGGTTTGTTCAAATACAAGAGTTATCATTATCGTCATACTATATGTCTATATGTATATATATATATATATATTTATTTATTTTTTAAAACGAACGAAAATTAGTTCGCAATTTTTGAACGTTGCGTTTAATTTTATACGAGGGCGCCACCGTTGTACATACACACACACACACAAAATAATATCGTCAGTAAAGTGAATGACACGTGTCTCCTACATCGAAATTTAGTTGGGCCAAAACGAGTTAAAGATAAATGGACTCGAGGAAAATCTGGTTGGTTCGCCATTATGGGCTTTAACACAAAAGGGCCCATATAAAGCCATTGAGCACGTGACGTGCACGTGAGCAAGGGGTTTTAGTCAGGCGCACGCTGTTCTTCATCTTCCTCCTCAAACTCCTAAAAATGCTAAAACCCACAGCTCTATGAAATCATTTCCGCCATTACAATCACGCATGAAACATCTCCTTGCTCTACTCATTCCTTGAGATAATCATGCAATTCGGATCTTCCAAAACCCTCTTCTTCCGCGTCGCCGGTTTCTCTTCCACCTCCGTCTTCAAGCCGCGTCGCGCGATCTCTGTTCCGGTCGGAAATTTTTCTTCTTCTAGCTCGATTTCCGCTCACTACACTTCTTTGAAGCGTTCTCAATACGAGGAAGATTCACGGAGTGTTAGGGTCCCTGTATGGTGGGATTTTGAGAACTGCCATTTGCCGTCGGGTGCAAATGTCTTCAAATTGGCTCAAACCATCACATCCGCCGTTAGAATCTGTGGAATCAAAGGACCCATCACCATCACTGCCTACGGAGACATGATCCAGCTCTCCAGAACTAACCAAGAAGCTCTCTTCGCTACTGGAATCAATCTCACCCATGTCCCTCAAGGTCAATTCTTTTTACAAAATCTCTTCTTCTACTTCATTTCTATACAAAGCTTACTTTTACTTAAGGATCTGTTTGAAAAAGTTTACATTTTTATGCGATTTGCACTAGGTGGGAAGAACAGTACGGATAGATCTTTGATAACAGAAATAATGTGTTGGGTTTCACAGAATCCACCTCCAGCTCATCTCTTCCTTATCTCTAGTGATAGCGATTTCGCGAATGTGCTACATAGATTGAGGATGAGGAATTACAACATTTTGCTCGCGTGCTACGAAGAAACGACGCTTGGTGTATTGTGCAGTGCTGCTTCGATTATGTGGGATTGGGATGCTTTAGTTAGAGGGCAAAATCCAACTGCTAAACATTTTAATCAGCCACCTGATGGTCCTTATCATTCTTGGTATGGTCACTATACAACTCCTCTTCTTGACCCATTTGCCACATCTACCAATAATAAGCAGATATCTTCTACTAGTGTCAAAACCGTAGAGTTGCTCGAATTGGGTTCTTCTAAGTCTCGTCGTCCTATTCCGAATAAAGTTGTTAAGCAGATTGGTTTGATATTGAGGTGGTATCCTAAGGGAGCAGCCATTACAGAACTCCGTGAGCAGCTGCGAAAGAGGAAAGTACTGTTAGATAGAGACTTTTACGGATATAAGAGTTTTTCGAGGTTTCTGTTATCTATGCGGAATATCTTACAGGTTGTTCCTCTGGGAGATGGTATGTTTTCTATTCATGCTGTTACCCAGGGAATGGATAATAAAGCCTTATTGCCAAAAGTAAGTTGCGAGAATCATGCAGTTGTTAGTGTGGAAAAGATGTGTCAGAATATGAAACAGAATGATAAAGATGTCAAAGAGGAATCTCATCAATTACAAGAGAGTTCTCAAGAGTTTGTTCAGGTAATGAAGCTGATGGATGTTAAGGCAAAAGAGGAACCAGTTAAAGCAAATCAGCTAGCTATAACTGCTGTTGATGATGTTTCTTCTTTCGAGGAAAAAGACGGATTTCTTAAGAAGCTAAATAGACTATTGTTTGGTTCACCTGAAATGGAATTAGAGCATCTCCAAGAAAGGAAACATATTTCCGGAAATGGAGTTCTTGGTGAAGGAAAAGTGGTGGATAAGGACTTAGAATCTCAAATTGCATCTTCTACCTCTAGTGAATCTGCTGAGGAGGTAAAAGTAGACAATGCAGTAGGCAACGGGAAATCTAAGAGTCCAGGGCTTACATGTCGACTTCTGAAGAGATTCAAGTTTTCTTGGGGAAGATATACAGAGCTTAGCAATGCAGCAGCAACCGGACCTCAAGTTGATGACGTTTTTGTTAAAGATTCTTTTTGGAATGATGTTGAATCTTTCATTAATTCTCCAAGAGGCTTCGTCGCTGTTTCTCACTCAAGATCAAGGTTCTTATTCTTCTCTTTCCCTTACCAATGTTTCTGCATTAGCTATCATAGAAATAACATTCAATTAATGGTAAGCTGCTTACGTGTCCAGAGAAACAATGGCTAAGAATCTTAAGGAAGAAGGACCTTCATCACTCAAACCGCTCGATGTACCAAAAATGCTTGATTTAATATCTATGTTAATATCAGAGAAGAAATGGATCCAAGAGAATCCTTCGGATGCTCTACCTTTTAGAGTAACTCGGTTCACTGAGGAAAGCTCTTGTCGTAGCAACCCTCGCACCACGGATGGATTGAGAGCGATATTTGTGAATATGTCAGAATCGCTGTGTGACGGAGCAAATGGTGATAAAAATTCCACCAACGTTGGTATGAGCCAGAAACCTAAAGAAAGATCGAGAAGCAAGGTAATTGCGGATTGTCATAAGCTGATAAAGAAGATAACAGAGGAAAACGCTGGAGGTTATAGCATAACTAAATTCAAGAAAGCCTTTTTGGAGAAATTTGGATACCGTTTAGAATATCGTAAATTCGGTTTTTCGAAACTGCAGTCTTTGATAGAAATGATGCCCGAGGCTAGGATTGAATCAGGGCACATTGTTACTTCGTCAACCCCGGTTCCATGTGAATCTGATTCATCATTCGAAGATCTCGGTCCAGTTTCCAAAAAGATTCATGAGAATGAGTCATCTGTTTCAGAGGGAGAAGATTATGACTCAGAGATGGAGGAAAAAGCTTCTTCAAAACAGAGCGGTGGGGAAAGGAAGAAGAAAGAAGATGAAACAGAGAGTGATTTACTTCAAATTCTGGGTTCTTGGGACACTGATAAGAAGCCTGCAAAAACTTTTGGTGAAGATAAGCTTGTTGAGGGAATATTGATGAGCTTGAGGAAGAAACCATCAGGTGACTCTAGGATTCAAGATTGAAGATGTTTAATTTAACCGGGAAACAAACAACGGTAGGCTAAAGATTCCGGTTTATTATATTAGTTTTTGGTGGAGCTTCGGTTTGGCGATTGGTTCTATGTAAAAACCGTGGTAATTGACCAAAACGATTTTAAATCGATTTAGACCGTGATTAACAAAATTTAACAAAGATAAATCAGAAAATGTTACACATAAAAAGGAAACATAGTTCACTGGTAACTTTTATTTAACTTAAAATATAAAGGGAAAGCTATCAATAATCAAGTCCGGGATACGTTATCTCAACCGGAGACAAAGCCAAAGTTTCCGGCGCCGGTGAAGGAGATAATTCCGACTTCTCAGCTTGAAACTCACAATACTCTCTCAAGTTATTCCCTTCCATAGTCGTAAGCCCTAAAGAAGTAAACATAACGGACCAACAATCTTTCACAACCAACCCAATGGCTCCACAACAATCTTTGTCAATTCCACCTTTAACCGGCGGTTCACTCGTACCGGTTTGACTAAGGAAAAACTTGACAATCTCATCGGTGCATGACTTAAGCTCCAACCCCGCGTTCCAACAGTCCATCAAGTTTCCGGCGCCGGAATGATCCGTAGCCATCTTCGTGAACTGGAGAGTCCTTCCCTCGGCGACAGTGATGACATGAAAGGTCGATATGAGATATGACATCATTAGAAATGAGAGCAGAAGAGGCTTCGAAGTAGATTTAGTAGCCATTGCTTCTTTTTGTGTTATGGATTTTTTGTAAGAGATTATGAGTGTGATGTGACGAATATATAGTAGAAGATTATGAGGGAGACGAAAAGTTTTTTTGTCGTTTAATGTTGTAGTAATTATCACAGTGATCGTGGTTAATTTAATTACCCTCTAATCCTCTATCTAAGCATTTACCGTGTCTTTATTAAATTATCCGTTACGCCCAGTTTTGCAAGCTATTGGGCCAACTAAATTGGGCTTTATGGAAACCCATTAAAATAAATAAATTATTATGTTTAGTTTAGTATAAGCCCGTTCTATGGAAACGTGATTGTAAGTTTCAGGCGAGAGAGATGAGCGCGACGGAGCTGCCGACGAAGGAGGCACACATACTTAAAGGCCACGAGGGGGCGGTTTTAGCGGCGAGGTTTAACGGTGACGGAAACTACGCTCTCACCTGTGGCAAGGATCGAACTATCCGCCTCTGGAACCCGCACCGTGGAATCTTAATCAAGACCTACAAATCTCATGGCCGCGAAGTCCGCGACGTTCATGTTACTTCGTATGAAATCAGCTCTTTCTCATCTGATGTTTTTTCTTTTGAACTATTCGTGATTTTGATTCAATTTCTGCAGTTTAAGTTTAAGTTTAGATAGTCCAAATTTATTGGATTCTGGTTCTGTGTGTTGATTGTTGTTGCTTTCAGCTTAAATTGAGTACATAAGAGAACGAATCTCACATTCCCGAGCTTTTTGTTGTTTCAATGATTTTTGTTGCTTGCTTGCAGCTATAAACGATCGAATTAGACACGAGATTTCAAATTTTAGGAGTTTGTGTTACATTAATGTCAAGCTAATTGCAGTTTTCTGTGGTGGAGGCTGATATGATGAATGTGTTTTTTTTGTTTATTCATGTTTCAATGATTTTTGTATCACAGAGACAATGCCAAATTTTGCTCATGTGGTGGTGATCGGCAAGTTTACTACTGGGATGTTTCAACTGGACGTGTAATCCGTAAATTCCGTGGTCATGATGGAGAGGTAAATGTCTCAAAAACGAGGAATCTGGATTGCTTAGGGTTTAGTTTCCTTAGGTATATTGATGATCTCTTGTTTTTTAATGACAATGATCTTACCAGGTCAATGCAGTGAAGTTCAATGATTCGTCGTCTGTGGTTGTATCAGCTGGGTTCGATCGTTCGCTACGTGTATGGGACTGCAGATCTCACAGTGTTGAGCCAGTACAGGTTTTACTCCTTTCATGTTTTGCTGTTTCAAAATCCTGGGAATATGTAATAAGTTAAGAACTAAATCAAAGTGGATTTTTTGTTCTTTGATTTTTTTGTTTTCCAGATCATTGATACATTTTTGGATACAGTCATGTCTGTTGTTTTAACAAAGACTGAGATTATTGGTGGTAGTGTCGATGGAACAGTTCGCACATTTGACATGCGTATCGGTAGGTATGTGTAACTCATTACAAGAGATAAAATTTGGTAATGTTTCTTTCTTCTGGGATTGATTGGGAATTTCTGTTTTAATTGAAATCAGGGAGATGTCAGATAACCTAGGCCAACCGGTTAACTGTATATCGATATCAAATGATGGAAACTGCGTTTTAGCTGGTTGCTTGGATTCTACTCTGCGTCTACTTGACAGGTAAAAGAAACTAAACCAAATTGTATCTTCTAACTAAACTAAATTTCCCTTTGCAGATTTGTCTTAATTCTTATGAATATCTTTAAAATTACAGGACCACAGGAGAGCTACTCCAAGTCTATAAAGGTCATATTTCCAAGGTTAGTCATTAGTTTGAAAGATAATGAAACCATAATCCCATATAGCTGCTTGATTATATCTTAGTTACAACATTTAGTGTATGACTAATGACTGGTTTTATCGTATGTAAAAAACAGTCATTTAAAACGGATTGTTGCCTCACGAATTCGGATGCACATGTGATTGGAGGATCAGAGGATGGATTGGTTTTCTTTTGGGATTTGGTAGATGCAAAAGTGCTATCGAAATTTAGAGCTCACGATTTAGTGGTAAAGATTCTTTCTCTTCTTTTTAACTTGTTTTAAATCTTTTCAGAATAGTATTGATGTTGATTTTTATCTTCGATTGTTGAAATTTTTTGTGGCAGGTGACAAGCGTGAGTTACCACCCGAAGGAAGACTGTATGTTGACTTCTTCGGTCGATGGTACAATTCGTGTCTGGAAAAAATGAAGAAACAACAAATCTTGACTTCGATTGATTTTGTTATTTACGTCTCAAACTCACCTTTCTTCTTCTACTATAGGCTATAGCTGGTTTTTTGGAGTTGGAAAGTTGAAATATTTTGTAGAGTACTTGTATCATTGTATGTGAAGGAAAACTTTTTTTAGGCCTTTTGGTTTTACAATAGCCGTTTGCTGGAATATTTTGTAGATTCACTTACTCTATGTGAGGAGGAGAGTATTTTATACTTAGATGATTCCAAAAGCCCATTTGACAATTGGGGAGAAAACAAGGAAATGTCCGTTTTACATAAAAAGGATGTGAAATAATCGGAAGCCCAATTATGAGAAAATGAGTGAAAAAGAATAAAGGGGTAAAAAGTGTGGCTGCTGGGATTCGAGCCCAGGTCTCCACGGCCACAACGTGGAATTCTAACCACTAAACTACAGCCACTTTGATGGTAACTTTTAAAATCTTGTATATATAATTTCATATCTGTGTGTGGGGTAACTTTTAGCTATTTGATTGCCCCATCCGATTGAACTTGGAATCAAGTAATATCCTTTTCTTTTTGTTTAAATATTCTCCCTACTTTACCTTCTGAATCTACCAAATTAGGAATTAAGATTCTATTCTTCTCCCAATTATTCCCACGTTTAAAAAGATAACGAAACTGAATCTCTGATTTGATTTATGAAATGTTTTATAACTTACAAAAGAGAATCACATAGCTGGAAAATATGGGGTAGCAGTGAAGAAGAACATGGCAATGGCATATTAAGAGTTAAGACCAATCTTTTGCATGTGAATTCTTTCACATATTATATTTATTTAATCTCTTATCCGCCGCCCCGTAATTTTATTTTTATTAGGAAGACAAATTCAACTTCACAATTAACAACGGTATATCATACTTCCCTCAAGTGATATATTATATATTAATAACTATAAATTGTTTTACTCTTTAATTCGATTTTGACATTTTAAAGTCGTTTTACGATGATGACCTCTTAACCACTATTCAAAAAATAAATAACGAGTTACAAGACATCTACGCAATAGACGATTATAGACCGTACTGATTATCGTTTAGATATTAAATTTATTTCGGAAGCAGAGTAGCAGAGTTAGAGAATTTCAATGTGGTTTTTCATTTTCTAACATAGTAGATGTTTTATATTATTTTTTATATTACATTCTAAATGTTTTAGTTTTGATATTTATTACTTTACTAGAAAAAAAAAAAGGTTCAAATGTGGTTTGAGATTATATTTTTCTCTGAAGATTCAGTTTTCAATTTTACTATTTTTGAAACATTAAGAAATTATTTTAACGCCAAGTAAAATGTTGATCGTTTAGCGACTAATAAAAACCACTTTGAGCTTAACAATAAAATTACGTACGGTCCAAATCATATCATTAATCTTACCCGAACAATCCTACTCGGTCGTCGGAAAGTAAACAACTAGTTTCGGTCCGAATCTGATCAGGCGAACGTACGGTAACAGAACTGTTAAAACGAACCAATGAGGTCGCGAGTATAATATAAAGAACTGTACTCGTGGAAGTTGAAACTGGCCATGAGCTGTCGAAAGGCAAAGAAGACCTAACGTTACCGCTGCCCGTAAGAATATCTCAAACGCTGCCCGAAATCTGAGAGAGGAGAGTTCCTTAATACGGACCAGTTAGACTTTTTTTTTTGTTTGTTGTCTAAAGTACAACAAAGCAATCTCACAGCTGTCCAATATTGTTTTATTCATCTTTATATAATTTTGTGCTTAATTATATAGGATATACTTTTCAAATTTAATGCAACCACAAATATTTTACAAAATAACGTATTAATGGGATTAGTCCATGTTGGTGTGTTATGACATTTTTTAGAGTGTAGGAGGTATAAGAATTAAGAAGATTATTGGCTATGAATTATTGAAATATTTTACTGCACCTATTATTTTCAATACATGTGTACCAAACTGGTCTTTTAAAAAATTCTATTAATTTAAGTTTTGCCGTATATATGTATCAATTTATGATACTTAATTAGTAATATGATTTTTACCAATCTTAAATTCTCCTTATGGACGAAAAAAATTAAAAACATCCTCTTATGGACTCCACCGACAAGATAATTACTATTTGACACGTGGCATTAACAATTTATTAATGCTAATAAGTAATTAGAATTTGATTATTCCGGTATTCCCCGTTCCATAGAGTTTTAATTATTTTTTTCGAAAATAAATGATGTTTTCCATTCTGTAGTACAAATGAAAGCTAGATTTTTTCTCTACATTTCATCATTAGTTTGAATTATAAACATTAATTTTATGTTAACATTAGTCTAGCTATTTTTTTTGTAAAAATGTACATCACCAAAATTACCAATATAGAAGGGTAGTTTTATTTTACTTGTTGTCTTTGTTTTTTAGTTTGATTTTGTCGTCATTGTCTTCGATTTTAAGGTTATAACTTATAACCATGTTATTCTTCAGAGAGTTATGGAATAAACACATTCTTACTTTGAGCTCACGTCGTAAATATGCACTTTTTGGTCGTCAATAATAGATAAATAACAACGAAAATTGCCAGCGTAGAAAAAGATAAATTAGATATTTTAAAGAAAGCTACTCATTGCGCACTATCTCGCAGTTATGATTACACTTTTACTAGAAACAATTTGTAAAATAACAACGAGTCAAAAGTCACCCATGAGTCATGCAACACGTGTTTAGATTAATCATATCGTTTAACTAAATTCATGTACACGTAAAGAAATTTACCATTTATGTGCTTCCACCAAAATACATAATTACATTTGAGTTTCCGTTTAGGGACAGAGATTGAGCTTTGTTCCAGATTAATCACCCGACATCATATAAAATCTTCTTTTTTCCGGCTGAATCATTTGTTCTGTAGCGACTTTGATTTTTAAGCAATGACACTATAATTTATATTATATATATATATATAGAAGGATTCTTATTTTCGATCGCTAAATTAATTAACTTTGAGAAATTTTAAAATGGAAACAAAAGAAAGGAATAAAGAAGGAAACAAGCAACTATGTGATATAGCCTAGGTGGTACATTTTGTTTTGGTTAAAGAAACAACACAACTATGTCGCAAACGCTATGAGTTTTTCAACACCAATTTCGTTTTCGGTCATTTGTAGAATAACATGTTAATGAAGTTAAATCTTTGAACTTGTTTATATCAATATTTAACATGCTCCAACGAAGAAGTACTATTTTTTTTTATCACAAATGTTTACTGGGTTAAGTGGTGTATATGTTGTAATGGTTTCTTCTTTGTCAAGGTAGATTATAGACTTGACCTGATACGTCTATGTATTTTTTTTTGGTTTTAATGTGAAGTAATACGTCTATGTTACTTTGATTTTGTTTTCGGTAAGGTCTATGTTACTTTGATTGACACACTGGATATGTACTACTCAAAATTATACTAAATATATAGCAAATATAGATATAACTCATTACTCAATATACACACATGTGTGTGTAAATTTGCTAATCATGAAGCGTAAATTTTTGTGCAACCTAAGCCTATGCGTTCTGATTGCGTAATCTTAAAGCGAGAACAATTAAATTTTGAGAAAAAAACAAAGTAATCACACAAAGAAAAAAAAAATCATGTGAACGACAAACAAACCCCACATAAAATGGTGTATTCGCCACTCGTTAATTGGCTATGTTCCGCGTCGCTCAGCAAATGGATCGTGAGTGTATCAGTTACAAGTGAAGCCGAAAAGAGGAAAAGAAAAAAAGAATAATAATTGTAGATTTTATCAATAATTTATACCATTTCGTTTGAAATTATTGAAAGAATTTTTTTAACATCATATTTATATATAGATTTTACTGTAATGCAAGTTATGGTTTTCAGTAATACAAATTTCTAACACCGAGCCCGCCATTAAGGTTTATGTAGTTTCTAGTAGATTTTACATTATGTTAAAAACGTAAAATTTGAACGATCTACATATTATTATGTATTTTTCTAATATATTTTTTAGTTGAAACAACCAATTTTGTAAATAGCTGTGGTATGATCGAATCAAGTTGAAGTGCAACCCAAACATTAATCGGGTCTACGTACATAAAATCTCTAATCACGTTGACCAAGCGCTCCAGCTCGATCTGCTAGTAAAAACAGAAGCAATATATTTTTTATTTTTTTTTATGTACTTAGTTAGTGGTATATATATAGTTGTAAATTGGGTATTTCCAAAGAACCAAAGTAATGTAAACTATACATAAGCGAAAATTTAAACGTTTTTCTATTCTATAGTCTTGAAAATTAAAACAATATTTACTAGGAAAAAGAATAATATAAGGGCACCGACAGTTTCTATAAGAACATGTGGCACGAGGGCTTGGAGAAGACAGTACACAGCATTCAATCAATCATGAAAACGACATTTGATGTGGTAACCTACTAAAGTTCGATCTTTTTTTATGAAAGTTTCTTAATATTTCTTTAATTTCCGGACTATATCTATCAACAAGTCAAAAGATTAAAAAAAATCAACAAGCAAAATACTGTTAAAATATTGTTTTATATATACCACGAACTATTTGTCGGCAAATGTATACATATAGTATAGACATCATACATGGGCAAATCGCATATATTTGTGTGATGTGATACCATAGTCTCAATAATTTGAACATTTTTCTCTTATTTAAGCACGGAGGAAAAATTAGCTATATGGCGACTTGGCGAGTGGAGCCAAGATTAAAAAAAAAAAAAGCATGTTATTTAAAAATATGGTAGACATAACATAC
>Ga0041059_1001393_pt1 | contig 19205 bp, 20 predicted proteins | sample AraColnosormetaG_FD_56232 | JGI IMG/M metagenome (GOLD analysis project Ga0041059, IMG submission 56232) | Arabidopsis roots microbial communities from North Carolina, USA - Col MF nosort | ecosystem: Host-associated > Plants > Roots > Unclassified | place: USA: North Carolina | collected...
TTTGTTTCTTCTTTCTATTTTACCGTGTACAAAATTATCTCTATAGTAAAAAAAAAAAAGAAAAAAAAAGGCTCCATTATTAGCAAACGAAAGTGGTTATTGGACAGGTGAAATTTAATGAGTATTTCGAATGTAGTTAAGCTAATAATCATATGTTTTCAGATTGAATCTGTGTTCAAGAGATCTCATTCTCTACTTCTCTTGTTGTTTTTTACTATATAAATAAGTTCAGTCTTAGTAGGCTGTCCCTGGGTTTAATCTATGAGACCTGGTTTACCTGAAATGATCATTTGCATTTTCGGTAGAAGTGGACAGTTTTCGTGTCGTACATTTTTTTGACTGAGCTTTATAGTCTTGTTGGTCTAAATTCTCAAGTCGTTAGTCTTGTTTGCTGCAATTTTTAATATTTAGGTTTTATATTTTAGGTATTTAATAATTATCTAAACAAATTAATAGATTAATTTTTGTATATTATGATAATTGATATTATATAAAATGGATTTTAACTAAATAAGTGGTTTTGATTAATAATTTAGGTGTCTTTTAGATTTTTCATTTAAAAATAATCTTTACTTCGATATTTATTTTACTATGATATCTATTAATTTTTTGACATTACGAATTTTAATTATATTAAACTATGTACTAATAATATTATTTTATTTGTTAGGACTTCGTGCCAAGATTTTCGTAGGTCTACGACTCGATCCAATAATCAGACATACTAGACAACACCATCACCATCGTTCGTTCCCGAGTCAAAGCAGTCCATTGCTCTTCCATCGATGACAATTGAGGAGCTAGTACAACAACCGGGGCGGACACTTCTCCGACGACTCCATCCAAAAAGGCTTGAAGGGAGCACATGGTAAGTAAATTTTGTTTTCTGTTTTTAATATATAAATATTTTAAAGTAGAAATCATATTATTTATCTCTATATGTAGGTTTGGTTTTTCTAAAAATGGCATATTCAAATCAATTTTACGGATGTTGCATGGGATGCTCAAACATCCGTATCCGACGTACAATGATATGCCTCGCAACAATCAAGAGATTTGGTTTAGAACTTTTGCGGTAATGAATTTATTATTACGTACCATTATTTTTTTGGTTATCCCTTTCTAACATAATTCTTTTTGTTTGTTGCATGAATTAAGTTGGGATCATGTCCACACACCCTCTGGCCGTGTTGGGTTTCACAAGTATGCTGCATCAAAATTTTCAGACCACATGAACATTTGGAAAGAAAAGTGGGCAGCAGGCGAGTGTCCAAAAGGCTTGAACCCAGACATATGGCCTCGCTACAAAGAGTATTGAGCGTTGCCGGAGACTGCTTGTACCGCGAAAACCAACTCAAAATATCGGAAAAGCGAATGTGGTGGCAAAGGTATGACGGTGCACAATGCGGGTTCGACGAGCTTCTTAAGCCGTACAAGCGAATTGGTAAATCTTTTACTCTTATTTGATTTCATGTTTTATTTTAATTTAACTATATTTTTTATTTGATTTATAGCCAGAGAATAACGGAGGTGTGGAACCTGATTTTGTAGAAATCATTGAGGATACACACACCAACAAGAAAGCTGGATTAATTCAAGACGGTTACATCGCAGGTCTCGTTGAGACACAACTTCCTCAAAATGATGATGGTTCCTCACCATCCAACGTCCAAACCCGAGAAAAAATCAATCGCATGGTTTTTGAGGTAAGATTTGTTTCATAACATACATTTTTTGTATAATCTAAATTTGTTTTACTAACAGTTTTTATATACAGGAAATTCCACCAAACCGAGGTCGTGTGATAGAGTTAGGTAGCCTTAACCAAAGCACCAGATATTTTTATGCCGGCCCATCACGGGATTCTGATATCTTTGCAGAGCTTGAGGAGAAAGACAAGGAGATCTTAGTTTTGAAGGAGCAAAACATGAAGATTCTTGATTTCATGCGTTCAAAATTTTCTGATTTTCCCAATGGTCTATAAATGCATTTGTTTAAATTTAATTTTGTTGTTTTGTCAAACAATTTGATTTTCTTTTGTAGGATAATATATGCACTTTTAAAATATTTATTTTATAATATTTGAACAAAAAATTTCTATAAATGCTAATTTAAATTAATAAAAAAATATATATATTTAATTGATAATTAAATTAGACCCGTTAGAAATACGAACAACGTCGGTAACCCGTCGGAAATACATCGTCGGTAATCACTCGGGAATAACGTTGTGGGGAAATCGTCAGAAGAATATACCGACCAATTTTCAACAACGTTCTGATGCAATGCCTGTCAACAATATTCGTTAGAAAATTGTCGCAACATATTTCCGACGAGGATCCGACGATCATTTCCGACTATGTTCTAACCGGTTTCCAAACCAATGTATTGTCAGAAAAGCGTAGAGAAATTGTTAGAAAATATTTCCGAAGACTATCTGACGATCATTTCCGACTATGTTCCAACCGGTTTCGAAACCAATGTATTGTCAGAAAAGCGTAGAGAAATTGTCAGAAAATATTTCCGACGGGGATCCGACGATCATTTCCGACTATGTTCCAACCGGTTTCCCAACCAATGTTATTGTCTGAAAAGCGTAGAGAAATTGTCGGAAAATGCCTCGTCGGAAACACGTCGGTAATTTCTAATACTCTTGCAATGACATTCAGATTTCCAACAAGATCAAAATCGACCAATCTATGTCGTCGAAAATTCGTCGAAACGGCTGTTTCCGATGTTTTTCCGACGATTTTGTTCGTTGAAAATAGCCTATCTTCTTGTAGATATTGTGCAATATTGTACAAACAAATTATGGTCAACAACAAACGTTAAATGTAAGTATTGAAGAAAATGTGGCCATTCTTTTACGAATATGTGGGCACAATGAAGTTCAAAGAGATGTTGGTTTGAGATTTGGCTGAAATTAGGAAACCGTGAAGAGAAAATTTGGAGAAGTTCTTACAACAACTGAATTACTAGGATGTGAATATATACAAACTCTAACAACTCAAGAACTACATCGAATTCCTGAGACACTTCAAGTAGATTGAAGATACTGGCCATATTTTAGTGGATTTATCGGAGCAATAGATGAAACAAACGTTTGTGTAAAAGTGAAGCATGAGTTACGAGGAATGTATTAGAATCAACACGATAATTTATCTTTGAACATCATGGCTATATGTGATTTGAATACGTTGTTCACATAAATTTGGAATGGAGCACCGAGAGCATGTCAAGATACAGCTGTCCTAGAAATGGCACAAACAAGCGATTCTGAGTTCCCTTTACCTCGTTAGAGAATTATTATGCCGTTGATTCAGTATATCCAAATAAATAAGGTTCTTTAGTTCAATTCTGGTCCACCTCCGAGGAATAAACAAGAATTGTTTAATCGATGTCATGCTTCACTATGTTATTATCGAGAGGACATTTGGAGTTTGGAAAGAAAAATGAAGGATTCTTTGTGATTTTCCAATATATAGTATATATGTTCAAAAGAGAGTGGTAATGGCGACAATGGGATTACACAATTTCAACAAGATTTCAAACTTTTCAGATGCAGATTTCGCAGAAGTAATGATAGAGCCTGAAGTAAACAACACTGATTAAGAACATGATTTAGATGACCTGGAAGCAGCTGAAGTAGTAGACGGAGAACATATAACACAAATAAGAGATAATATTATAGATTTGTTGTGGAAAAATCAATATTTACAATAGTACTGTTTTGCATTGTATTATTTTGATGTTTTTATATGTATTATTTAACTAAATTTTAATAATATTTTAACCTAAAATAATATATGAAAGTTTTTCTTATCCATATAAAATAAAATATAATAATTTTAACTTTTCGTTGTATTCTATTATTAAATTAGTTTTATTTATAATATATTTATAGATTTGTTGTGGAAAAAAATAATATTTACAATAGTACTGTTTTGCATTGTATTATTTTGAAGTTTTTATATGTATTGTTTAACTAAATTTTAATAATATTTTAATCTAAAATAATATATAAAAATTTTTCTTATCCATATAAAATAAAATATAACAATTTTAATTTTTAGCTGCATTCTATTATTAAATTAGTTTTATTTATAATATATTTATATAAAATATATATACAGAAACACTTACAATATTTTCACCATTCAAACATTTGTACTGAACCGCATGTTTTTTTCACTATTCATAAATTATCTGCACAAGTAGATCCGCTTGATCCGCACATGTTCTACATATTGTGTTTTTTTAGGTCTTGACTGATAGCATTTAATTGGCGGAACTGAATTTTTTTATTTGAAAAACGTATTTATCACCAATCAAGAAAAATAACAATACTTTGCGTTTTTNAAAAAAAAAAACACAAAAAAAAAACGTAACTTTTTAGATAGATAAATGTAGTGGACTGTGTTTCGAAGCCCAGTACAAAAACGCCGATAAGTTATAAATGCATATTTTCTTTTTTCTTTTATTTGTTTTTAATGTAGAAGTTTTTCTTATATATACATACCTCTCTCTTAGTATAGCAAAGCCAAAAAAAAAATTTTCCTAAACTATCTTCAATCCTCTCTAACTACTTCTACATTTAAGGTAATTACTTCAAGGTATCTCATTAATCCTTCTATTTATGCTAAATAAAGCGTCGCCACCATTATTCTCTCTCTTGTTTATATAATACTAATTAATTATAACATTCATTATTAACTTATTTACTAGGATTTAACTCGTAATACACCATAGAACAAATGTTTTATATATATATATATATATATATAATATTAAATTATACAGTTTTTAATTTAGTATTAAGTTATATAATTTTATATTAATTTTATAACTAAAAAATTGGTGATAATAAAATAATAAAATAAATATTTAACATGTGTTATATCAATCCAAACTCGTCCGGCTATATTTCTCATCTCATAATATTTTAATTTTTATATCATTTACTTATTAATAATATTTTATAAAGTGAAAATATATCAATAATATTTAAAAATAAGAATTGTTTTTGACTTTAATGTGATGATATTCTTTGTAAATTCTTACTTTAATAACACAAAAGTATAATATAATGCTATTTGTTTTGGTAAAAATCATTATATATAAATACTTAATTTAATCATAATTTGGGATTGATATACTTTTGTTTTTGACTAACTTTTTTATTATTTTAATAGCCTCAATTTTGACATTTTGTTAACATTATTTGAGTCAGCAATATCAGCTTAATGCATGTACAATTTATTTTTACCAGAAAAAGAACAAAATTTAATAAAAATCAGAAAAGAAAGTTTTAGGGAGTGATTTATTTTGTACAAATGCAAATTTAAAACGAAAAATGTGGATTGGGAAATAATTAGGGTTTCAAAATTTTAAAATGTTATGTAATTTATTTTTTTAATGAAAATATTGAAGCATATATTGTAATATAAGATTTGATTCACTTTATTTCTTTATTTTTATTTTCTAATAATTGAAAAGATATTATTTGAGTCAATATCTATAAATTTGTGGTTTTAAATTTAATTTTTATTATAGTAATAGGTTATGTATTTCATTAATTAGGAAAAGAAAGAATGATTGTTAAAAATCATAGCAATTGTTAAGAAAAATATAAATCATGGAGTTTGCATGTATTAGTTAAATTAATATTATTCGCTAATTTGTAAACCATTTAACTTGGTTTGTCTAAGTTATACATGTCCGTTAATTATGTAACTAATTTCAATTTTGTGATGTTTTATATCACTTTTTGGATTATTTTATATAAAATAACACTTCTATATATTAAATATATTTTGTACTTGAATATATATACTTGAAATTTTTATTAATAATATGAAAATAAATAGTTAAAAGCTTATTAAGAAAAATTATTTCGATTTTAACGATTGCAGATATGTGGTCTAATCGTCAACGGAACACAAATCCTTCCACAAGAACAGGTTTAAATCATCCCGAAGTTTCAGCTCTTCCCTCAAAAACACCTCGACCTCCCTTCACGGTGAGCTTTGCCTTTTGCTGTTCTCCGTGTTTGATGTCCCTTTTGCCGTCGTCAACCGCCACCGCCACATCTCATCCGCCTCGCTCGAATTAGGTCAGATCTTCACTTTTTGGAGGAAAGTTTTAACTTGGGCTTGGGCCTTTGTTGGGTCTTGTGGATATTTGGGTGGCCCTTTAAGCTTGTTGGGCTGCATGATTGTTTGGTGCATACATGTTTTTTGGGCCTGCCCTATTGTAGTGTACATTATTCCATCTGCCAATCGTTCGCCACTTTGCCAATCTTTCACCTCTTCACGTTTCATCACTCATCGGTTCACCGGAAATTTCTCCGGGTTCTCTTTGCCTATGTCGGATATTTCTTCGGTAGGCTCAATCTGCTACTGGTTTAGCACTACTTTTGCTGGTTCGATTTCTGCCTAAATTCGGTAAAGTTTGCTCACCGGATACTTCTCCGGCGTCACTATGCCTGTGTTTAAGGCCAGTCCAAGTTGTTTCCAATCTAGAACCACGTTTGTTGGTTTGAATTTCAACGGCTCGTCAGTTTGGTGCTTTGTCACCTCTATCTCGATAGCCTTTCTTTGGATTGGTTTATCTGCCCTAGTGGCACAATCAATCTCGCGCAACATTGCATTTGGTGTGTTTTGTGTTGTCCAAGGTGCCTTCTCTCTTGTTTGCTTTAATGTTATCATGGTCCATGGACGTTGCAACGACATGTATGGCCTAAAGATTAAAACTACTTTGATCTATCCTTTAATCTGCTTATCTTTATTTATTGCTTTGCTTTTGATGCATGGATTGTTTGCTTCGGCTCCTCCTTATGTAGCCCTATCTGTAATTGTTCTCTCTTTTGAGGATGATTGACTATGATATAAAATTGTGCACAAAAAAAAAAAACATCCTACCTTCAGAATTTGATTAATCTTCATATCCATGGATAATTTGGTATATTTGGAAAGCAAGAAACGAAAAAATATTTGAAAATATGGATAAAAACCGTTAGACGTATTATGTTTAGCAGAAAAAGAGGCACAATCGTGGTAGTTAGCTCAATACCAAAAATCACGGTTCCATGGGATCGGAAAAACAAATTCGGGTCGAAAAAATATAATATGATAATATTTATTCTGGTTTTCGTTGTTTTGTGGACGGATCTTGGAAAGGAAGCGATAAGTTTTCTAGATTAGGGTGGTTCTACACATCATCAAATGGAGACTCGCCAACCATGGGAGCTGCTAATATGCGTAGAAGTCTTTCTCTCCTCTATACAGAAGTCGAAGCTCTACTCTGGGCGATGAAGTGTATGATTGGTATCGACAACAAAGAAGTAGCATTTTGTACAGACTGTTCAGACCTGGTGAAGATAGTGTCTTTTCCAACCGAATGACCAGCATTTTCAACTTATTTGGAGGAATTCCACACCGACAATGAAGAATTCACAAGTTTTTCCTAATTTTTTATTTCTCGTACTGCAAATGATATGGCGTACAAATTGGCACAAAAATTTGTATTGAACCGCTTCATATTACTTTTGTAAACATTTTTCCTCAGAATTGGCTCTTCTAATTTCTAAATAAAATCTGATGAAAAAAAAATAGTATATGGTTGAAAAGTTCAATCAAGCGTTCAACATGAATATAACTTATGTTTTCTTCAAAAACAAGCTTGATGAATTCAAATTGTTTTACAAGAGATGGAGGTTTCTTACGCATAAAACTGACATCATTGTTGATCCTCAGATATTAATGATATTTGCATCTGACATATGGTAGAGAGAACAAGAGTTTGTAAGTACACATAACTTTTCAACTCATTAAATCTTTTATAAAATTTTGCTATTAAAAATCTAATTGATTCGAAAATTTTAGGGATGTAAATTAACAAAAAGTTTCAACTGAAAGCCGCCTGATTTTTGGGACGTGATGAAACGATGTCTCGTATTATATGATGTTCAGTCCCAATATCAGCATTCATCTCGCCAAAGAAGAAAACAATTAATCAACGAGCAAGCAATTGATGAAGAAAGCGATGATGACTCAGACTCTGATAGTGGTAACGTGCCAGCAACACAAGTTCCCGAGACACAAGAAGATGAAGAAGCGTATCGTGTTGCCGTTGATGATGATGAAACCTTCAAAAATTCTGCTCCTAGAAACCAACAACGAATTAGGCCTAATTTGTAGTCAACATGTTGAAGTGGAATTAGTTCACAAAGATCTGGGCGAAGCGCACAAGTTTATGTTGGTTCACGAGGAAATCGTAGACGACAATCTTTAAAAAAAAACATACAAGACATTATTGCTAGTTATAGAGATTTCCAACGACAAAGTTTTCAAAAACTTCGTTCAAGAGAATACCGCAATGGATATGCGATGGCATGCTGAACATATGTCTCCCGAAGGAGAAATGCACAACCCGTCCGATGGAGCAGCATGGAAAAATTTCAATGAGGTATATCCAAATTTTGCTGCTGAAAGTCGCAATATTTATCTAGGCTTATCAACTGATGGATTTAATCTTGTTAGTATGAATGGTGAGGCACACTCGGTTTGGCATGTGATAGTAACTCCTTATAATTTACCCTCGGGCATGTGCATAAAGAGAGAATTTTTCTTTCTATCAGTCCTTGTTCCTGGACCGAAGCATCCCAAAAAAAATTTAGATATTTATCTTCAGCCATTGATCAAGGAGTTGGTGAGTCTGTGGATTGACGGGGAAGAAGCGTATGACAAATCAAAGAAAAAAAAATTCACGATGCGAGTTGCTTTGACGTGGGCAATAAGTGACTTCTCGACGTATGGCATGTTGTCTGTTTGGATGACGCATGGTCTTTTGTCGTGTCCATATTGTCTAGATAATACCATATCATTTTGGTTACCAAATGAAAGAAAGCATAGTTGGTTTGATTGCCACGGAATGTTTTTACCTCTAGGTCATATGTACATGCAAAATGTTCAAGCATTTCGCGGAGGGAAGGAAGTGAGAGATGATCCTCCATTGTGGTGGACTAGAGAGGAAATTTTTCACGAGAGAATAAACAATATTTGTTGGGTTGTTTAGTACAGTCGATTGTGGAGGGAACGAACACGAGAAGTTTGCCCAAACTATCGATGGATACGGGATTCATCACAATTGGGTGAAAAGGAGTATATTTTGGGAGTTACCATATTGGGAAAATCTTATTCTTCGACATAACCTTGACTTCATGCACATAAAGAAGAATTTCTTCGATAATCTCATCAACACAGTTCTGAAAGTTCTTGAAAAAACAAAAGATAAAATTAAATCAAGAATGGATCTTGCGACTTTATGCAACAGAAGTGGCTTACATCTCACCAGAGATGGAACAATACTAGTACAAATATTTAGATTCTCGATTGATAAAAAAAAGCATTTCTCTGTTGGATGAAAAATGATATACGGTTTCCAGATGGATACGCTTCAAAGAAGTTATCTGGGCTGAAAAGCCATGATTGCCATGCCATCATGCAACGACTACTCCCATTTGCGTTTGTAGAACTTCTTCATAAAAATGTTCACACGACCATTTTAGGTAATTTTTTGTTTCTCAACTTTGTACATATCTTTTATATTATATTTATATCAATAAATTAATTTAATTACATATGTTCGTAGACATTTCACTCTTCTTCCGGGATATCTCAGCAAAGATTTTATGCAAAGATGATGTTTCTTTGTTTGAAAGCAAATATTGGGGTTAAAACTTTGCAATTTGGAGAAGATATTTCCTCCATCATTTTTTGATGTTATGGAACATCTTCCTGATCATCTACCAGATGAAGCTTTGCTAAGCGGTCCAGTGCAATATCGGTGGATGTATCTGTTCGAGAGATACATGTACCATTTAAAGAGGAAAGTTAAGAACTGTGCACATATTGCAGGTTCGATTGTTGCACAATGTGTGAATGAAGAGATAGCAAATACTTCTGCAAATTATTTTGGACATCCTGAAATTAAAGATGATGATGTTCCTGTTTCTGGAGAAATTCGATTTACATACTTTTACCCAGATGTGTCAAGCTTGTTCTACCATGAAGGTCGTGTTAGTGGAAAACTCACAAATGGATGGTTTAATGATAATGACTACACAGTGCTCCAAACGTTTTTGTTACTTAACTGTGACGCCTTTGAACTTTGTGAATGGTATGACTTTTATAGTATGTAATATTCACATATATAATATTTTAACGCTAACTACAATTATAGGATGTTCGAAGAGTATATGACGGAGCAAATCCTAAGAATTTCTCCTAAAGAAATGGAAAAAGTGAAAGACAACTACTTTGCTGAATGGTGTAAAGACTATGTAAGTATAATTAGAAAATAAATATTGTTAATTAATATAATATGATTACGTACTTTATAATTACTACCTATAATGTGGTTCAATTTCAGATTAACGATGCCACAAAATCTTATCAATTTCCATTATGGATGTTGGATTTCGTCCAAGGTTCTAACCGTAATTATACATCTTGGCCTATATACCACTCACGAGGATATTGTCTTCACACGCATAACTATGGAAAAGATAAGAAAACTCAAAATTACGGTGTCTATGTTCGTGGAACCACTAACACGGATTATTATGGGTTGATAGAAGAGATAATGATGATTCAATATCATGGTGTTGTTGGGTTAAAGGCCTTGGTTTTCAAATGCAGATGGTTTGACACAACTATAGATAGACGAATAAGGAAACATCCATCAGGTCAGAATTCAATCTTCTTAAGAGCTTTTGCTCTTTGAGATTTATCTATTTGGAGATATCTCTCTTTGTCTATGTCCTCAATTTCACTCCGTCTCTAGGGTTTAGATCTTTTGTTCATGTGTTTAAGTTTTTCAGGGTTTCCATTTCATGTATCATTCATTTTTTTTGTTATTAGTTTATAGTAACACGTTTAATCTTTCTTTTTTCAAGAGCTAAACCATCGAAGGGTACCTCCTGGAGCCGTACCAAATAGAACTGTACCACCAGGAGCCACATGATCTCCAAGTCCTACATCTTCACATGCAAAAAACTACAGCCAAAGAACTCTTGATGTATTGCTTAGTGCTCCTGAAAGAGAATCACAGCCACATCTACATCCGAGGAAGCTTAACGGAGCTTTATGGTAAGTTGAAATAATCACAAAATCTTTGTTTTGTTTGTATAAGTTTCTTCATCGTCTTTGCCACCACCCTTCACAGAACTTGTAAGGAGGACTCACACACGTAAAGACGGTAGTTTCATGGACCCTCGTTATGAATCTATTTTTCTCGAGTGGAGGAAGCGGGTAAACAAGTTATGGACGAGGATGATTCTCTCAATGCCCTCAGCCAAACAGCCTCATCTAGTGGTACTCCCTCTCGAATTGTTTTGAACAAAGAATATCTGAAGGTACTCAACAAAGAATTTCTCATTAGTTTGATTTTAAACTTGTTCAGTTTGGATTATGTTCATTTGTTTGATTTTTAATTGGAACACTTAATTTTATCCATCTGCAATGCTCATTTGTTTGATTAGTTTCGTTTTGTTTATCCATCTAAAATTGTATTTCATTTTGAATGATACTTAAATGTTTCTTTGTTTCACAGCGAGGTCAAAATAAAAAAGGATATATTTATGGACTAGGCAGTGTTCAATACCGGGATATCAATCCATCCCAGAAAGTGGCTACAACTATGTCTCACAACCTTGACAATGAGATGCGCATGAATGGTTTGGAAAAAAATAATCATGCGCTCAAGAAACACAATGAGGCCCTCAAGGAAGACATGGTGGTGTTGAAGACTGGTGTGGGCAGGGTAATGGATGAGCTGGCAACTGCCCGACTTGCGCTGAATGCGATTATGAAGTCTTTGGAGTTCAACCTGATGTGTTGATGGTCTTGATGTTCCTTCTGCAGGTTGGGTTGGTTCTCCTGCACGTCGTGATGGTTCTCTTGCAGGGACTGCTGCACGTCGTGATGGCTCTTTTGCTCTTGTTGCGGGTCGTGATGGTTCTCCTGCTCCTGATGCATTAATACATTTTAAATATTAATTTAAAAAACTTTATAATTACTTTTTGAAAGTATTTTAAAATTTAAAAATCTATTTTCACATTTTCACATTTTTATATATTATAATTTCATAACTAATGAAAATATTTTTTTTTTACAAATTATTTACTTATTTTATTAACCATTTATATATTACATTTATATAGCCCACAGACCGACCGACAAGTCGTTTTTATTAAAACATTTATAGTCTTACATATGATTTAGAAAGGTTTGATTAATTGATCTTTAATAAGATAAAAACCATAAGATTAAAGGGAAATTCACGGGTTGGGCAGTGAGATCTCTCTCTTTCGTTGGTAGACTTCAGTTGATTGCTTTGGTAATTACGGGCTGTGTGGTTTTTTGGATTACTACTTTCAAGCTCCCTAATGGATGCATCAAAGAAATAGAGTCTCTATGCTCACGTTTTCTATGGTCTGGCGGCATTGAAAATCACAACAAGGCTAAGGTCGCGTGGTCAACAGTCTTCTTACCAAAAGCTGAGGGAGGGCTAGGTATCATGCGGTTTTAAGAATGGAATACAACCCTCAATCTGAAGCTTGTTTGGCGGTTATTCTTTGGAGGAGGATCTTTATGGGTGGACTGGCATAGGTATCACCATCTACAGGGTCTAGGGGATGCCTCTGTTTCTAATTTTTGGACTTCTCAAGAATTGGTCTCTGATTCCTGGAATTGGAAATGTCTCATGCGGTTGAGACCTTTAGTAGAACGTTTCCTTCGATGTAACATAGGCAATGGCTTACTGCTAGGTTTTGGACAGACAATTGGACGCCATTTGGCCCCTTACTTATTCACATTGGTGTTGTAGGTTCTAATAGGCTGAGGATTCTTATTGGGGCTTCTGTTGTAGACGCTACTCAGGGCATTAGTTGGGGCATGTATTTGACACGTTCACCGCAGCTCCAAAGCTTAAAATCTCATCTTGATACTATTCCCCTTCATCTACACCTGAATGTAAGTGATGAGTACCACTGGATTGTAAATAATGTGGACTGCAATGGTTTCTCCTCTTCAAAGACTTGGCAGGCTCTTCGACAGTGGGAAGAGAAGAAAGATTGGGCTGCTTCTATTTGGTTTAAAGGCTCAACTCCAAGAAACGCTTTCCACATGTGGATTTTTCATTTTGATAGGTTGCGCACTTGGACACGGTTGCTTGCTTGGGTCTTCCTGTCTCACCTCTTTGCTGCTTGTGTTCTACTGCACCCGAGACTAGGGATAAATTACTATTGGGTTGTAGTTTCAGCAGAGCCCTCTGGAGTTTGGTTCAGTCTAGGCTTAGGTTGCACTCACTTATTTTCCTGAATTGGGCTGAGCTTCTTTCATGGATTTGTCGTTCATTCCGTCGTCTACGCAACTTGGAAGCAGAGAAATAACATGCTACATAACTCGCACCACATGGATCCTGCTTAAGTCTTCAAGATCATCGATAGGGAAATCATCAACTCCATCGACGCAAGAAGACACAAAAAGAAGTTCCATAATCCTATGAGTTTTTGGCTCATATATTGTTTCTTTCTGAAGATTGTTTACTTCCTTATTTTTATCATAATTTTTGCCAAGGAAATAATTATTTAGGAGTTCTCGTTGTAATTCCTAACTCTTTTATTTTATATGATATTTACCGACTTAGCAAAAAAAAATATTAAAATCATAATGATGAGAGTTTAAATACACAACCTTAAAATCATGACATTGCAATTATAATTAATTAATTAGATAGAAGTCTCTCCTGCAAGTAGAGTCTTTCCTCTTTGTCTCATTTTTCAACACTTAGTGTAAAACATGAATCCATAACTTAGATGCACTATTTAATTTGGGTTGCCTGATTTAATCTGTAACCAGAACAACGTCGTATCCAATTTAAAATCGATTTGGGCTTAACCAATTTAAAATCAATTTGGGCCATAACCAAAACAGCCCAAACGCCATACGACGTCGTTCCATTCTTCTTCTTCTCACCTAACTCAATCGAGTCGATTTGGGGATTTTAGAGTTAGGGTTCTTGAGAGAAAATTTTGAAGGTTAAGAAACGATGAGCACAATGAGCTCGATGAGCTACCACTCAACTGCTTCAAATTCGGGTCGTCGTTATTCTCCTCCAGGAGTCCCATCTTCATGCTGGTGTGGAACGAAAATCATCACTTACACTTCGAAGACAAAGGAAAATCCATTCCGGCGACTCTATCGATGCGAGATTGCAATTCAGGAGCATTGTTTTACTTGGTCCCTACAATGTTGATTGAATAGAGAACGGCGTATTCATTCATCGAAATTTATATATGTAGCGGGAAAACGAAGAGAACTTGTTCGAATGGGTTGATAAAGCTCTAATAGATGAAATTAGGATGGTCGAGGAGAAGAGAAAGAAAGTTGTCGATGATGTCAATGATATGAGGATGTAGGTGATGGCTACTATGAAACTCCAAAACAAAAAGTTAAAGAAGATGGAGGATGCGATGGGTAAGAAGATAGATAGTGAAGTGAAGGAGCTGGGTAATGTAATGGCTAAGTCAGCTTTGAAGACAGTAGGTGTTGCCTCTGTAATTCTTTGCTAAATTGTATGGATGTAGGGAAGAGTGTAAGTGTTGATGCTTTGGAAGAAAATGTGCTTTCTTGTTTCTTTGTTGATCTCTTTGTGTTTCTGTGTTGTGTTTTGTAATGCTATAACAATGCCTGTTTTGTGTTTTGTAATGCTATGACAATGCAACTAAATTAAACTTTAACATTGAACATCGATTGTAATGCGCAATGTAATGCTCTGATATGATTGTTATGCTATGACAATGCAACTCGTGTTATCCTTTACAGACCAAAGTGTTCCCTTACGAATCAAATTCTTATATATCCATTGCACCCATAGAGAGTTTTTTGCCGAGAATATTCGCCAAATAAGTTGCAGAGTGCTAACTTCATTTAATTCTCTAAGAGACTTGAGACCCAGACCCCTTTCCCGTTTAGGCTTACATACCTCCAACCAAGAAATCTTAGCCTTTCGAGTATTCAGTTCTGGACCAGACCACAAAACAGCAGCAAAAAGCTTCTCTATCTCTTCAATACAAGCCGTTGGAAGTATGAAAACAGAGAACCAAAAATTGGTAAGGTTAGAAAGAACAGACTTGATCAGTTGTAACCGACCCGCAAATGATAGTAATCAACCCGCAAGAATCTTAACTCAAGAAGAATAAAAGTACTGCAAATACAAACTGAAACAAGGAACATCCAAATTCAAGTAGGCAGCTCCAATTTCTCAAGTTCTCTAAATTATCAAAATAATAGAGAGAGAAGAAGCAGGAACAACCAAAGAACTGTAACAATTTTTATTGGAAAGATTATTCAACCAAAAAAACAAAGGCAAGACAAAAGTCACAGAACAAAACATTTTATGCATAATATTATTTGACCTTAATTCACTGACTCGTCTATAAAGATGCAAAAATCAAATTAGACCAAAAGAATCTGAAACACAGTATTTTGCAACCTGAATACATTTGATAGAGAGAGAGAGAGACCTATTACAAGCTGAACTGGTTCCTACTAGATCCTTAACACATAATGAGTATCTGACATTAGAACCTACCATTTGTTGATGGGTTCACGAAGGCTTTAGTCTCGCGTTTAGGAACTTGAAGTCCCACCGTTGAACCTGAAGACCCACCATTTGTTGATGGGCTTGGTGCTTCAACAGAGTAATGAAGCTCAGGTGGTGTTGGGTTTTCTTTATGAAACATGAGTTTGGCAATAAGGTCCGCTGAAATATCAATGTCAAGCTTATAATCTGTTGCAAGTTCAACGATGACTTTCAATCTTCAAATATGAAAGCAATTGGAAGAGAGATATACGCTTAAGCCCACAAGGGACATATACACTTATAAACTTTAACTAATCAAAACACTTCAATCCAATTTCAAGGAAGAAAGAACTAAGTAAGAACAAAAGAAAGGAAAGCTTCAATCTGTTAGATTTTGCATTGATCCTATCTTAATTCCAAAAGCTAGCTAATGAACATATCAGTTTATACCTTCAATCTGTTATTAACGGCGGATGGATATAATGAACAGATCAATTTATACCTTCAATCTTTAATCAGCTGCATCAAAGGAACACAAACACGCCAAAGATGTTAACATAAAAAAGATGAAGAAGAATCATAAAGCTTCAGAAAATCAAGCAGTGTATCAAAACATAGAACAAAGCAAACATAAAAGTAAACTGAAAAGCTATCATAGAACAATCAGTCATCTACACAATAAATACTTTTGACAATCTATGATTAGAAATACTTACAACTACAGAATCTGATGCAAATAAAGATCTACAGAGAGCTTTTACTTTAGATAACAAGTTTATAGAGAATATGAACAAAAAGCAACTAAAGATACAACAAACACAAACCCACTTCGAGATTTCAATCTTGTTTAATTTCATAAGAATGTCATATAGATCTCATTGAATATTGGTGTCCGCAGGTGATGTGAGGGAGAAAGAAATGCCATGGTTTGATCAATTTCTTAAGGAATGGCCGATTAAACAAATAATTCGGTTCAAATTTAATGTATAACCAACCCGAATAAACCGATTTCCGAACCATCCCGAACAGAATTTTTATTCCGGTCTATTTGGTGGGATTTTCAAATTTTCAAATTTGGAACAAACCAATCTATCCGACTTGAACAACTCGGTTTAACTCAACTCATGAGGCTAGAGTTTACGACTTCGTCAACTCAATATATTCTATTAGGGGTGGGCATTTTAACCAACCGACCTGACCCACTCGAATTCAAACTGACCCAAACCAAACTTAAGCGTAGACTCAAACCTGTCAGTTGCATTTTGTCTCAACCCAAATGGGTCGGTTAAGGTTCGGTTTTAAACCAAACCGAATCAATAACCCAATGTGTTTATTAAATTAATTAATTAATGATATGAAAATATTGTAAATAACTATAAATATTTATAGGTTGAGTTTTTCTAGGTTTTTCTTTTCTGGTTTTGTTTGAATTATGCAATTTAAACATAGAATTTGATACATTAATTAATTTTTTGAACCGAATTAAAACCGAACCGAACTAAAACTGACCCAAACACAAAGCAAACCAAACTAACTACGGTTGAGTATAGTTAGAGTTTTACGAAACCCACATAAACCAAGAGAAAGAAAACCAAACCCAAACCAAATCCGAAGTTAAACCGAAATGTCCACCCCTATATTCTATAATAATCATGGTTCTGTTACTGCAACAAAAATTTTGGGCATGTTTCAAGCGATTTAAAGTATGAGAGTTATAAGACAAGAGAAGGGAAAACATATTATTCATATTATTTTATAGAAAAGCAAATAGAAAAACTTGGCTATAAAACATTAAACTCCCTAGACAATAATCATTTCCGCAATGGTATTATTCTTCTTCGGAACTTTCGAATTCTTTGGAACTTTCTGAATTTGTCGTCTCAAGATCGCTATCATGATCTTCAGAATCTTCACATAGTGGATCTTCGGGAATGTCTTCAAGCTGTCCTCTAGGTAAAATTAGTGAACTTAGATTCAATGTATTGACTGTCGCGGAATATTGAAGATCGTCGTTATCCTCCTGCATTGCTACTCGTTGTGTGATGATTTCTTCAAGTATTCGTGTGATCACTATGAATCTGTATGAACACATCTTATGAGATGATCATGATATCGTATATAATCCATCTTAATTACAAAGCTATACACATCATAAATTGTGAAATATGTAGCTAAAACTTACCAAATTATATAACCAACTTGAAAAATCTCATTCTTTCATAGTCGTTAAGAAATCTTCGGTGAGACCAACATATCGTTCTCTAGCTTCGTTATGAAATGGCCTGAATTTTTTGTATCAAGAACTAAAATCTCATTTTACCTTTATATATATGTAAATTTTTAATGACCTTTCGAATGGTGCCAATTCTTCACAATTGAGCAAAATATATGTATGAGCGATGTGGTTGTCATCATCGGTTAACCACTCATAATATGATTTTCCACTTCCACTCTAAATAATGTCGGCACATCGTCGTACGAGTAGATGTGGTGTTGAGCAAAACAACTAGCATGTCGTCTCTGAGCACTACTCGACACAATAGTCGCTTCACGATTAAAGTGGTGAGAGCTGAAATTTGTAATTTCTTCATTAATAAATTGTTCCACAATTGACCCTTCAACACTTGCTTTGTTATTCGCCTTTTTCTTAAGATGAAACATGAATCGTTTGAATGGATACATCCATCGAAACTGCACAAGCCCACAAAGTTTGGCTTCTGTTGGTAAGTGAATAGTCAAGTGCTCCATAACATCAAAAAAGATGGTGGAAATATCTTCTCTAGATTGCAAAGTGTCAGAGCAATATTACTTTTCATACGAACATCACTGACTTCCAAATTTCTTAAACAAAGATCGCGGAAAAATATTCCTACATCTGTAAAAAAATAAATGAAAAAATAAGTTTATTATACAGATTAATAACTATATAAGTACACTGAAGCTAAATAATTATAATTTACCTGATATTGCTTCATGGACTTCATGGGGAAGGAGTTCAGAGAATGCAAACGGAAATAGTCGCTGCATAATGACGTGACAGTCATGACTTTTCAAACCATACATTTGACTTCCATGATCAATGTGTATGCATCGTCCTATGTTAGACACGTACCCATCTGGAAACTTCACCACATCTTTTAACCATTTAAGAAATGTTATTTTTGATTGAGGGGACAACCTGGATATTGGATCATGGGCTTTTCCAGACGATGTAAGGTGTAATTTCTTTCGATCACAATATAAAGTGAGATCTTTTCGTGAGTTGATTGAATCTTTTATTTTGCATGTGATATTTAACAAAGTGTTAATCAAGTTATCAAAAAAAAATTTCTCGATATGCATCACATCAAGGATATGTCGAATCAAATGTGTCTTCCAATATGACAACTCCCAAAAGATGCTATGTGTAACGCCCGTGAACCAGAAAATCGGTTAGGGTTTGTTTTTAAATCATCGGGTTTAATTGGTTGGGTTAATTGGAAACCCTAGAGTGTGCCTATAAAAGAAGGAAACTCGAAATTAGGGCTTTGGTTAGCCACTTTTCGTTTTATAAAGGA
>Ga0041059_1001394_pt1 | contig 19203 bp, 14 predicted proteins | sample AraColnosormetaG_FD_56232 | JGI IMG/M metagenome (GOLD analysis project Ga0041059, IMG submission 56232) | Arabidopsis roots microbial communities from North Carolina, USA - Col MF nosort | ecosystem: Host-associated > Plants > Roots > Unclassified | place: USA: North Carolina | collected...
AAACCCATCTTTGAGATTTTACACAGTAGTCATGGAGTTTTTGGAAGAGAGAAAGTGGAGATGTGGAGATCGTGGGGATGAAAGAGAAAATCGTTTGAGAATGAAACAAAGTTAAATAAAAACGACACATACTATGCGTAAAAATGAAAAAATAAAAAAGTAGTACTAAGCTGATGTGTCAATCACTGAATGCATCAGTTATTGGAAAATTGACTGCTGATTTAGTATATTTAGATTAGTAAAACAAAATCAAAAGAAATAACAGGAAACAAGACTTCAGTTGTCTCTATCTCGCGCCTTTATTGGGCCGTATCTAGACCCATTCCATTTCCTCTAGCCCAATACCTGTTTACCAAATCTTCGCGTACAAATCATCTGATTCACTTTATCGCCGCGCGACTCGGCGCACCAAACTCACAAATGTCTCACTGAGTCCACTCGGTCACCACATATTCGAAGCGTTCTTTGCTTCCTCTGTATTTCAAGCAAGCTTCTTCGATCTTCCTCCTGTGTTTTCGTCTCTAATCGTAAGTTTAATTTTGCTCGGTATCGAAGATTTTTGTCAATCTCAAAGTAGATAGATCAGAGTTAAGCAAAGAGATTGATAATTAGGTTTAGGAATCGAAATTTATTGTGATGTTAGGTAATCGGAACCAATGGAATCATTGCATTGAGTAGAAACCCTAATTTTGGGGGACTGTGGAGTAAGTAGATCAGGAAAACCAGTTTCTTGTGGAAGCTTCAATGGAAACGACTGTTAAAAACTCAAGCAGTGATGGTGAGTGGAAAGTAGTCTTACCTAGTAAAGGAAGACAAGGAAGAAGAAGAAAACCGAAACCTAAAGGTCAAGCAGAAGAAGAAGAGCAACCATGGAAATCAGATGATCTTGAAATTGATCCACAGAGACAAGCAAGACTAAAGCAGAAGATGGAAATCTCTCTGAAGAAAATCGAAAGCTCGAGTTTTTACACAGCATTCTTGGAGCAGCTTAAGTCTCCTGAGGTTTCGAATCAGATTCGCCTCGTGTTAGGGTCTGAAACACAGTTGCAGATGGTGATGTACGGTATAGGTAGCATTGAGTCTTATGAATCTCCGAGGTTTCAGCTGAGCATTGCAATCTTGATGAAGAGAGAGTTTGATTGGGTTGGTGATAACATTGAAGTGTTTGACCCAGTTCTCTCTGCAACTGAATCTAGTTACCTAGAATCTTTGGGATGCAGTGTTCTATCTGTGAATGAGCAAGCTCGTAGGGAAGCTTTAAAGCCTACTCTTTTCTTCATGCCACACTGTGAGGCCAATCTATACAGCAACCTATTGCAAGCAAATTGGAGAATGGATCGACTGTCGAAAATCGCATTGTTTGGGAACAGCTTTCAGATGTATGAGGAGCAAGTTTCATTTGACGCAGAAGTCATCTGTGCTACCAAACGAATCATAGCTGCACAAAGAGTCACAAGCGAGTTTGCTATTGAGACGGAATCAGATGATTATTTTGCAGCATTCCATGATTCAAGCTGGCATTTTTTCAGTTCTGGTATAGATTCGGAGCTGCCATTGTTCGTTTCAGACTAATTTTAGATCATTGTTTTCAAAAGCTTTTTGATTTTCACTTGTGCAACATTTTGTTTATCTGTCTTTTTCCTCCTTGCATAATCTTAGCCTTCAAGGCGGGCAAAACAATTGAAGTTATTGACTTATCAATGCAGTCAATAAAATTTAATGCTTGTCTGATCATAATAAAGATGCAAACCGTGGTTTATTTCTATGTCAATCAATTGTATTTGTGTTTCTAGTCTTTAAGATGGTAATCAGTTGCCATCATTACGATTTGTCTATCTATTTTCATTGGTTGCAACTTGCAAACAAAAAGAGAAGAAAAATAGTTGAGGAACTTTTCTTTTCGTTTGTTTTTAACTTTTGATAATATGGTCAATTTATTAAGAAAGCATTACATCCCTTATATTGAGTTATAAATTTAGTTGTTAATACACAAAGGTACTATTCACCAAAAAAACAAATACACAAAGATACTAGTTGGTTTATGTAATGTATTTTTATCAAATTCACCTATAATTTATGTAGCCATCGGTTGACAAATAAACATATTGAGCCATCAACGTGTAACAATTCTAATTTTCTAAATACTCCATCCTCCACCTCATTGGTCGACATTATAAAATACAGTAGTATATCACAAATTGTTTAATGAAATTCATTTTAAAAAAAGAAGAAAAAATAGTTAAAAAGTGATATAATTATTTTGCAGTTAGCACACTTTTGTTTCTGGCATGATTCACAGGTCGAAACGATGTCGTTTAGTGTCTTTCCCAGAAAAAACGGAGATCAAATAGGTCCCAAATGGATCCCACAAACAGCAGACACGGCGCTTCTTTTGAATTTTCTACTCGGCGTTTTACACTTTCCACGTTTGGTCAAAACGCTCCTTCTCTATACGTAACGACCGTTTATAACTCCGCTATCATCTACCCAGTCAAACACTCACCACGTGTCTATTTACCGTCTAATCCGACACCGTTAATTCCGCTCCTAAGAATCGCCTTAAAAACCACGTTTTCATTTTCTCATCTTCAAACCTCTCTGTCATTACTCTGGTCAGCGATTCTTCTTTCTTCTTCTTCTCAGATCCTTTCACCGAGTAAGAAGATTTTAAAGATGCCGTCAACGCCGACGACGCCGACTACAACAACGCCGATCACGGCTTCGTATTGGTGTTACAGCTGTACGCGTTTCGTCAGCGTTTGGGCTGATCAAGGCACAACAACCGTCGGTAGCGTCGCTTGCCCTCACTGCGACGGCGGTTTTATCGAACAGATTAACGATTCTTCCTCCGCCGCTACCGAATTAACGATTCCGGCTTCTACTGAAGTAAGATCGATCAATAACAACCGTAGATCCGTGATTAGACGCCGGAGATCCGGTCGTCGTCCGTCCTTTAATCCGGTCATCGTACTTCAAGGAGGCGCCGGCGAGAGAGAAGAGGGAGAAGAAGGAGATGCGGCTAGAGATCGACGCGCTTTTGAGTTTTATTACGATGACGGATCCGGATCGGGTCTTAGACCGCTTCCGGATTCTGTATCTGAGATCTTGATGGGATCTGGATTCGAGCGGTTACTTGAACAGCTAAGCCAAATCGAAGCGTCGGCTACTGGAATTGGTAGATCTGGAAACCCTCCGGCGTCTAAATCGGCGATTGAGTCTTTACCTAGAGTCGAAATCTCGGATTGCCACATAGGCTCGGAGGCTAATTGCGCTGTTTGCACGGAGATTTTCGAGACGGAGACGGAGGCGCGTGAGATGCCGTGTAAACACCTTTTCCACGACGATTGCATCGTACCGTGGCTATCGATTCGAAACTCTTGTCCCGTGTGCAGATTCGAGCTACCTTCAGAGCCTAATCGACGGAGCAACAACAACGAGGAGGATAACGCCGTGGGGATGACGATTTGGAGACTTCCCGGTGGTGGATTCGCCGTAGGGAGGTTTAACGCAGCAATGAGAGACGGAGAGAGAGTTTTGCCAGTGGTGTTAACAGAAATGGATGGTGGTGGGATTGGTAATAGCCAGGATGGTCCTAGACGGATCTCATGGGTTAGGTCACACGGTACACTCGAATCGGATAGTAACGGTACTGGCTCAGGTTCCGGCTCCGGTGGAAGATTGAGGAGGATGGTTCGTGGAATGGTGTCGTTAATGAGGAGAGTGAGACCAAACCGTAGCTCTTCTTCTTCATCAGCTGCGATATCAACTTCTTCTGATAATCTGGATTTGAACATTGAAGTAGAATCTAGGGTTTTGGATAGGTCAAATTCAGTGATGAGAAGATACTTCAGAAGAAACAGAAGTAACAGGGATTCTTCGTCTTCAGTTCTTCATTGATTCAGAAATATATATATATTATTTTTTGGTTTGTTCATTCAACAATGTAAATATAAGATTCAGAAGAAAAAGATTGGTGCTTCGTTTTCTATTATCAATTCGATTAATTCTTCCTTATGTTGTTACATCAAAATGTATAATGTTCATATAGAAGTGTTCATCTTTTGTCTTGGACCCAGATGCTTTGAAACTTTTCCCAAGAATTTGGCTTTCTTTGGTTTCCGAGAAAATCCGAGAAAGTAAAAGAATGTGTGCCCGAACCCTTTAACCTTTTTTGAGTTTTTCCTTGGATTCTTAGAGAAAACAAAAAGAAAAGAAGAAAAGTTGCGAGAATTGATGGTGAAGTTGCCAAATTTGAATTTGAATTCAATTCCAAGTTTTTCTTATTCGTACGTACCGTTACATACTTACATTTATGGTTGGAAATGGTTGACCAGGTCAAAACTGTCTAGTCCAAATATTGAACTATGAGTTAATAACAACACATCACATATACTCAACACTCAAAATCCTCTCCTCAGTTTCAGAACTCAAATTTCGGTGATTCAAGTGGTATCAAAGATGGCTAAATGCATAATAATTTAGTACAATTAGTCCTCACTAAAAGAAAACAAGGAAAAATCAAGCACGACAAGTCTGAGTGTGTATGGTGTGAGAGAGAGACCACATTCATGTAATCATTACCTACATTCAGATATTCCACAAAAATGGACAAACATAAATCGGACCCACACACCATCAACCCAACCCCTACCATTCATTCTCAATCTTTCCTTTTTTATCTTCATTTCCTGTTTCTTCATATATAGCAGAAACCTTTGGGAATTAGACAGGAAGAGCACATAATGATGACCAAAAACTCTATCGAATTCGATCCTTACATCGAGCGTAAAGCTTTCGACGAAACAAAACAAGGTGTGAAAGGCCTCGTCGACGCTAAAATCACTGAAGTTCCTCGTATCTTCCACCACCGTCAAGATATCTTAACCAACAAGAAACCTTCTGCTTCGGTATCAGACCTAGAGATCCCTATCATCGACTTTGCAAGCGTCCACGCGGACACAGCCTCACGTGAAGCCATCGTAGAGAAAGTCAAATATGCGGTGGAGAATTGGGGATTCTTCCAGGTTATCAATCATAGTATTCCTTTAAACGTTCTTGAAGAGATTAAAGATGGGGTTCGTAGGTTTCACGAGGAAGATCCTGAGGTCAAGAAATCATTCTTCTCGCGTGATGCCGGCAACAAAAAATTTGTATACAACAGTAACTTCGATCTATACAGTTCTTCGCCGTCTGTTAATTGGAGAGATTCTTTCTCTTGTTACATAGCTCCAGATCCTCCAGCTCCTGAGGAGATCCCTGAGACTTGCAGGTAACGGGAATATTCTTTAACTTTTTCTTAAAAACTTAGAAGTGAGATTAGTTAACAACTTAATTAGGTCGTTTAATAGATTTCTAAATTGTTTATTGACTCAGGGATGCTATGTTTGAATACTCAAAGCATGTGTTGAGTTTCGGTGGTTTACTATTTGAGCTTCTCTCAGAAGCACTTGGTTTGAAATCTCAGACCCTTGAGAGCATGGATTGCGTGAAGACTTTGCTTATGATCTGCCATTATTACCCACCTTGTCCACAACCTGACCTAACGTTAGGGATAACGAAACACTCAGATAACTCCTTCCTCACGCTTCTTCTCCAAGACAACATTGGTGGTCTTCAAATTCTTCATCAAGACTCTTGGGTTGATGTCTCTCCTATCCATGGAGCTCTTGTCGTCAACATTGGAGATTTTTTGCAGGTAAAGTAACAATCTGTAGAACCAAATACCTTAAACTTAAATGTCTTGTTTAAATAATTTTAGGTTTGATTTGATGCAGCTGATAACGAACGATAAGTTTGTAAGTGTGGAGCATAGAGTGCTTGCAAATAGACAAGGACCAAGGATTTCAGTAGCTAGCTTTTTCAGCTCAAGTATGCGTCCAAATTCCAGAGTTTACGGACCGATGAAAGAGCTTGTGTCTGAAGAAAACCCTCCAAAATACAGAGACATAACCATAAAAGAGTATTCAAAAATATTTTTTGAGAAAGGTCTCGATGGAACGTCGCATCTCTCGAATATCAGGATATGAAAAACGAAAACGACAGAAATTTCTTAATGAGTTTCTTTGCATCAATTATACTGTTTGTTTATGTCTCTTCAATAATCAAACCAATGCATGTACCAAATATAAGAAATAATTGTGTGTGTCGTTGTGTGTAAACTATGTATATCTGTATATTCGTTGAGCTACTGTGTATTTAAATCTTATCACTTGTAAAATGTTATCAAGTGATATTGACCGCAAAGCCACCGCACCAATCACCCATACTGTTCCTCAACACCCCTCCAGCTGAAGCTGACCCTGGGTTCCCACGCGAGGCGCCGTCTGTGTTCAGTTTAAACCAGCCCCCCAAAGGAGCCGTCCAGCAAATTTGTTTCTCCACTGTTATCACTATTTACAGGGTTATATGCGTAATTAAAAACTAATCAGTCCTTAATAAAACAAAAGTGGCGAAGAAAAATTCAATTACGACAACTCATTAAAGTCAGTGTGAAAGAGAGAAAGAGACAACATTAGTTCCGGTCAGAATCAACAACCGTCTATTCTCAGTCGTCCTTTTTATCTTCATTTTGCTGTTCCTTAGAAGGAGGTAAGAAACAGTAAAATGGCCAAAAACTCTGTCGAATTCGATCGTTACATCGAGCGCAAAGCTTTCGACAATACAAAAGAAGGTGTTAAAGGGCTCATCGATGCTAAAATCACCGAGATCCCTCGAATTTTCCACGTCCCTCAAGATACCTTACCAGACAAGAAACGCTCTGTTTCAGACCTAGAGATCCCTACCATCGACTTTGCAAGCGTCAACGTGGACACACCCTCACGTGAAGCCATCGTGGAGAAAGTCAAATATGCGGTGGAGAATTGGGGATTCTTCCAGGTGATTAATCATGGTGTTCCTTTAAACGTTCTTGAAGAGATTAAAGATGGGGTTCGTAGGTTTCACGAGGAAGAAGATCCTGAGGTCAAGAAATCATACTACTCGCTTGATTTCACCAAGAACAAATTTGCATACAGTAGTAATTTCGATCTATATAGTTCTTCGCCGTCTCTTACTTGGAGAGATTCTATCTCTTGTTACATGGCTCCTGATCCTCCAACTCCTGAGGAGCTCCCTGAGACTTGCAGGTAACGAAAATAGTCTTAGCTTTTCTTTGTTCTTTTTTTACTCGGAAACAATCAAGTATTAGAGTGATTAATTTCTAACAGTATTGATTTGACTCAGGGATGCTATGATTGAATACTCAAAGCATGTACTGAGCTTAGGTGATTTGCTCTTTGAGCTTCTCTCAGAAGCACTAGGTTTGAAATCTGAGATCCTTAAGAGCATGGATTGCTTGAAGAGTTTGCTTATGATCTGCCATTATTATCCACCTTGTCCACAACCTGACCTAACTTTAGGAATAAGTAAACACTCAGACAACTCTTTCCTCACAGTTCTTCTTCAAGACAACATTGGTGGTCTTCAAATTCTTCATCAAGACTCTTGGGTCGATGTCTCTCCTCTTCCTGGAGCTCTGGTAGTCAACGTCGGAGATTTCTTGCAGGTACAGTAACAATCTGAAAAGAAAAAGAAAAAAACAGATACCTTGAAAATTAAATGTCTTTTGCTTATATATGTTGCTTTGATTTTGCAGCTGATAACCAACGATAAGTTTATAAGTGTAGAGCATAGGGTACTAGCGAATACACGAGGCCCACGGATTTCTGTAGCGAGCTTTTTCAGCTCAAGTATACGTGAGAATTCAACAGTTTATGGACCGATGAAAGAGCTTGTGTCTGAAGAAAACCCTCCAAAATACAGAGACACAACCTTGAGAGAATACTCAGAAGGATACTTTAAGAAAGGTCTTGATGGAACATCGCATCTGTCAAATTTCAGAATATGAAAAAGACAAGTTTATTGGCTCTTGTGTGTTTGTAAGATATTTCTACCATCTCTATATTGGTGTGTTTCTCGCTTCAGCTAGCTACTCTGTTCTTGGCTCTGCAACAGTTAAACCAATGTACCAAAAATAAGAAGAAATAATGTGTTTGTTATGTTTATGTGTTAAGCTACTCTGTATTTGAATCTTTCTTAGCCACATGTATCAGAATATCAGTGAACGTTTAACATTCATTTGATATAATGATTCAAAGTTTATTTAACTAGCTATTACCTCTTCTTCAATTTAAAAGGTTAATTTTCATCAGCATCAAGAGTACACGATACCAATTTTAAAATTGCTGATTCATATATATGGAATGGAGAAGGAGAAGTAACAAAATTGTTGACTTCTACTTGAATACTATCCAACATCCATATTAAATTATATATATACATGGATAATTCTTTCAATAACATATAAATTTAAAAGAAGTCTACTTAGTCAATGTGTATATATATAAAAGTATATTGAGATAGCTGTCATTATGCGCAGATTCGTCATGCCCTCCATCACCACTGGATTATTTGAATGTTTACAACATTTTAAATGTCATAGATAATCAAAGCTCACAGGACAGGCACGGTCTCGATATGCAAGATGTGAATTAGACCGAAAATTCTATACCTTCGACCTAACATCATATGTTTTATAACGCATATGATCGGTCTACTTAATGACTAAATGGATCTTGTATAAACAAAAAATTTCATTTTTTTATAATTTGTTGAATTACATCGTAGAGCGTAAATAATTAACTTATATGACAATCATGCACTCATTTAAAATGAAATGATTTTTCTATACGTGGTAGTGTGGTACTAATTAAGTAATTATATTGGCTATATCATCAATTGCTCAACTCTACAAAATTTCGTTAAAGATATAAAAATATACATTGATGACAAAAAAAGAGGTATACAGTACAGTATATTCACTCTGCCTATTTCGTAGCCATAGGAATCGAAATGAAAATATCCAATATTTTTGGTATTAAAGGCAAAGTTAATACGGAAACAATTTGATTTGACAATATTCTACCGAAAATTTGAAAAGTAAATTCTTTCAAAGGAATTTCTATTTGTCTTAGTATTCTTTTTGTCACGTTTCAGAAAGTTTCTATTTCTCAAAACGTTTTCCAAAAATAGAAATTTCCTGCCATTTAAATCAAAATAAACTAACGTTGAAAAAGGTTTAGATCTTGAAACTTCTATTCCTCTTCGGTTTAATGTTTTGCACCATCAACAAATAGTCCGGTCTGAAAAGTTTATGGATGTAATCTCTATAATTCACTAGACAAAAAGAAAAAATTCTTAAGAAGGAAACAAAGTATCATTTTAATATTACAAATTTTGTCAACGTTCTGACTCTAATCATAGGGGATAATTGTATCCGGTACAGGGCGTTTCACAAAGAATCAGCTCCTTTGGTCGCCGGCGATTTAGTTATTAACTTATTTACATTGTATGTACTTTTTGTAGTACAACTTCCCAATTACTTTACCGTTGTACTTGTCACAGCAAATCTCCAACAAGAAAGTCAACACTGTACTACAAACACCAAAATATATAAACATTACACTAATAATGTTCATGAAGTGAAGAAAAAGCACAACACAAACAAACAATAACTAAAATGGCTTTGTCTTCCAAAACCCTAAAGTCAACTCTCTTCTTCCTCTCTATTATTTTCCTCTGTTTCTCCTTGATCCTAGCTCACGGCGGCATAGACGACGGCGACGAAGAAGAGGAGACCAACCAGCCACCTCCGGCCACCGGAACAACCACCGTCGTGAATCTCCGATCGAAAAGCTTGGTGCTTGTGAAGATCTACTGTATTATAATACTCTTCTTTAGCACATTCTTAGCCGGAGTTTCACCTTACTTTTACCGATGGAACGAGTCGTTTCTCCTCCTCGGAACTCAATTCTCCGGTGGTATATTCCTCGCGACCGCTCTAATCCATTTCCTCAGCGACGCTAACGAGACTTTCCGAGGGTTAAAACACAAAGAGTATCCTTACGCCTTCATGTTAGCAGCCGCTGGATATTGCCTTACAATGCTGGCAGATGTGGCGGTTGCGTTTGTAGCGGCTGGGAGTAATAACAACCACGTCGGAGCTAGCGTCGGAGAGTCGAGGGAGGATGATGACGTGGCAGTGAAAGAGGAAGGACGTCGTGAGATAAAGAGTGGTGTTGATGTGAGTCAAGCGCTTATACGAACTAGTGGATTTGGAGACACAGCTTTGCTGATTTTTGCTCTTTGTTTTCACTCCATCTTTGAGGGAATCGCCATTGGTCTCTCAGGTAAACTATCAATGATAAACCCTAATTGCTTTTTTGCAAAATAATCAAGTAGTTAATCTAGATGGAATTGTTTTAGACGTAGTTCATCATTCATTTTATGTGACTTTAGGTAATCTACTCGTTTTATTTAGGTTTTGGTCCTTGAACAGTGGAAATCAAAAGCACTTGTTATTGATTGTATAGTTGGAGCCAGTTCATGATGCATATTAAAACATGATTCTTTAGTAACGTTTTGTAATGAATATTTTGGTCAGACACTAAAAGCGACGCTTGGAGAAACCTATGGACAATATCGTTGCACAAGGTCTTTGCGGCCGTAGCAATGGGAATAGCTCTTCTCAAGCTAATCCCTAAACGTCCATTCTTCCTCACTGTCGTCTACTCCTTCGCCTTTGGGATATCGAGTCCCATAGGTGTCGGGATTGGCATAGGAATCAATGCCACTAGCCAAGGAGCTGGTGGTGACTGGACCTACGCGATCTCTATGGGCCTTGCGTGTGGAGTTTTTGTGTACGTTGCGGTTAACCATCTCATCTCAAAAGGGTATAAGCCTCGTGAGGAATGTTACTTCGACAAGCCAATCTACAAGTTTATTGCCGTCTTCCTCGGTGTTGCTTTGCTCTCTGTTGTAATGATTTGGGATTGATTTTTGGTGATATATACTTAGTTTCAATAATTAGTTTTTTTTTCCCAATCCCTTTGTTCATGTTCTTCGTTTTTATTAATTTTGCAGAATTTCACAATTCAATGTAACAGTTGTCAAAAAAGAATGTAAACATTTATGTATACGATGTTGATATATGAATGTGATGAGCCACCAAGCCACCACATAGGCTACGTAAATTCATCTAAGTTATGTGCTAGAACAATTAGATTCGACTCATGCACAATAGATTTATTATCCCATATGATTTCTTCTTAAGGGTCCATTACAGATATGCCAAGCCCAACAATGCGGTTTTAATTTGCCGATAGATTCTCTTTTTTCCAACAATTTGCATATTGTAGTTTTATATCTAAGGATAGTACTTTATTTGTGATATGAACCGACACATATAAATGCGAACGGTGGAACTGGAACACTCGTACAGTTTTGTTTATGTCTTTTAATTTCCCAATGTTTCAGAGGGAATCTCTCTAACTTCAATACAAGAGTATCCAACCATTTTAATCAAAGAAACTACTTAAGAAAAACAAACTAGAGTGTGAAAATATATCTGGACAAAACTAAATTCCAGGACACTTTGTACATTACAATATATCATGAGTAGAGATACAAATGTGATTCAATAAAATTCTATTTTCCATTTCAAATTAAATGTTATCTTAGACTGTATATACATTACATCTGACATGAGTAAATTTGATTTTTTTTCTTTCTATTTGTTTTGAAAATGTAAAACATCACTTTGTAAAATAAATAAATAAAACAAAAATACATTTAATTTAAGAGATGGAGGGAGTATATCATTAATACAGAAAACTTAAGGAAAAAAATTAACAGATGGGTAAAAAAATAAGAAAAAAAGAGTGAATCTGTAATTAAATAACCTAATTATGCATCTTTCTTCACGAATCACAGGCATGTTTGTGCCAACAAACGAGCATCAGAACGCAACGTTTCATGATGTAAAACCGAGACTTGTGTTCCTTGGCCATATTACGACACTTTCGGGTCACCGAAGCTCCTTTCTGAGACAAGCTCCGAGAGATGGAACACTTGGAAGTAGAAGATGTATCAACAGGGCATTTCGTGGAACCGCTTCTAGATAGAAACGGAGATTTCGAAGAAGTGGGTTTTGCAGAGAAACTCCGTCTAAAGATGGGCTCTGATGAAGAATACGAAGTGGGTTTAGTTGAGAAACTTCTTGTGAAAACGGGTTTTGAAGAAGAAGAAGAAGTTTTTGTTGAGAAGCTTCGTGTAAAAACAGGTTTTGAAGAGAAATGAGTCGTTTCGAAGATGGAATCTTTCTTCACAACTTTCCACAAATTTTCATCATCCATGAATCAAGAGTGGATGTTTTAAGTTCTTTTGATCCAAACTCTCTCTTATATAGATGTACTACATGAATGTATAGAAAATATATATGTGTGTGTGTGTTTGTTTGATGTTTGAATTGAAGACGGAACTAAAGAGATAATAGAGCGTATGGAATGAAATAGGTCAAAGCTTTTAAGGCCATTCGTGGAAATAATGTCTTTTAAAAAGTCGGTAAAGTTAAATATTGTTGTTTTATTCAGTACTACTATAAAATACCGAACATATATAAGTTATGATAATATCGTCTATAGTTTCCGAGTTAGATACATAAGCGATGACATTATTAATTAATGATTTGTTAGTTTGTTTTTGTTTGTCATTATAGTGTAAATATTACTAGACTAGATTTAAATTCGACTGGTGATACAACGAAAATAGTTCACAATTATTAGGTTAAATGTTTGCAAATTGCGGATGAATTACGGGAAACTAATATGATATGTGGAGACTTGACATAAATTCAAACATATTATACGTTTATTTTATTTTCAGAAGTAACATGGCATATCATATTATCGAGAGATTAATTATTGTTTATCGGGCTAGATTTTCATATAAAGAAATAGCAAAGCACAGAAGCTTTTATTAAACTATTTGTCATCGACGTCACTACTTATTTTTCTCTGCCATCGTTGTTTACTTGTTAAAAAGCTTACAAATGCCAGACTAAATATATATAAAAATATATATAATATGTTATCAGGAGTTGGGACCATTAGTGTACGATTAGCCAAAGAAATGTCACTAACAAAAATATAGAAATGTAAACAAATAGCAAGTAAAATTTGAATTTACTTTTATATACTCAATTGCACAATAGACCCACCAATTTATGTAAATTTTGTAAATTTAATACATTTTTCTCAAACAAACTTTCAGCAATATTTGATTATTTGCAATTATACATTAATTTCTCCCCTAACCAAGGTATTTTTTAACAAGGAAAATGTGTCTCGAGATTCATATGATCCATGTGGAAGAAATGTTTAGTTTTTCTTCCTCGGTCAATGAAACTATATAAATACACAATAAACCTTGGGACCAAAGGCAAGGAATTGACCAACAAACACTTATGGACCATTCTCACATGTGACCATGTGAGTTCCCACAAACCATAGCCACAAGAGACTTCTCACTTCTGAGTTCTCACTATTTCACATTCATCTTAGAAACTTATCATAGTCTATTTATTTTAAATACAGTTGTTACAATCTTGTTTGGGGTTTTAAAGCATATGTGGGATCCTTCCACATGTGAATGTTTTTGCCAATAACAAAAGCAAAATAGAAACACCATAAACTTACAGATATTTCACAGCATGTGCATGATCAAGATATTGCCAAGAGACAGAAAACAAGAAAAGAGACTTTACCTTGTGTTTTTGTGTAAGATCTCCAAGACATCATTACTCTCTTCACTAGAGAATGACAAAAAAGAAGTGACAAGAGTAGCCATGTATTTGCTGATGCAGCATCATCAAGATTCCCACTCGATAAGGAACCCTTTTCTGCGGATCGAGAGGCGAAAGCAAAGGGAACCACATCTCTTGTGAATCTTAATGGTGCTGCATCTGCGACTACTGGCTGATAACATCCACCAAAGGCTAGCCTATTCATCGAGAACCTAGCTATTTCAACCGCAGAGAAAGATCCTTATCGGTTTCGAGGTCTAAAGTTGGGAACTCCCATGGTTTAAATCAACAAATGAAAAAGCAAAGAGGAAAGCAAGAGGATTCAGACAGCAAATGAATCAGCAAGATGATTTTGGTGAGAAGCAATTGAGAGAGATAGGTACATGAATATATACACTCATATGAAAAAAGCTAGTTGGTCGACGTAAAATCACTTGGAAAGGGACAGAAGTAGCATCAAGATCTCTAATTGACTTTTAAATAAAGAGAGAGATCCCATCTATATAACACAAGCCCACTTCACTATACAAGTGTCAGGAACAGAAGCCAAAGGCTAAAGAGTTCTCAATATGACATATCTCAAGATTGCAAGTCTTTTATACACAAACCGTAAAACCTTTTCTCTCCAAAGTACCATGAAGAAGTCAATTAAAGAAACATTTCCAGGTGGAGTTAGATAATGGGTTGCAAATGCAATGGACGATAAAAGAAAGTTTTATCAGAATAGAGGAATTTTATTAAACTAAACATGATTGATTAGTATGGAGGAAGTGGGATTATGAAAATTATTAGATTAGAAATGTCACTTTATTTAAATTAATCATGATTAAGATTGTTCCCTGTGCGGTTTCTTACGTGTAAAGGCTACTAAACACTCAGAAAGCAGGCAGCTTTAGTTTTTAACTGGAGGTGTTCATATACTTTAAGTCAGGGAATCAGTTAAGATCAGAAGATTTAGAAAATTAGGGTCACATGTACCCAATTAAAAGCATCAAGAAAAAAGAAAACGAATGCAGCAAATCACGGTTAATTTTGCAACAGCAAAGATGGATAGTCATCAAAGGACAAAAGATAAGGCACTAATACTATAAAGCACTCAATCATAATATGTGTTAGGAAATAACTTCACACTCATTAGCTACAGCTACAAGCAATCAAGATGATGTGAAGTTTGGTTTTCATAACAGCCAATCAATTTTCAGATTCGTGCTAACCCAAAGAGTTGAACTTTAAACTAATATTACTAGTTAATACTTGATGGAAAAATAACTTGAAATAGAATTTAAGAGAACCATGAATAGCATAAAAGCATATCCTTTTCACAAGCCTAACATTCCAATAAAAATGAGAACTCATCTTCATTCATACATCTTTGGCTGATAGATACCAGAAAATTAGACACAACACAGGTTCCTCTATACCACTACTAGTAAACAAAAGGAATGAACTTGTGCCTAACCTTATCAGCATAATCCGAATAGCTTTGTCCGAAACTCTCCACCATCAATTCTTCTTCCATCTTTGCCTTCTTGTTGTAGTAAACCAAACAAACCGCTAAAAGAAACAACAGACTCAAAGGCGCACGCAGAGCAGTGCAGTATGCAGCGAAAAGAAGCATCGTAGAAGCATATATCGGATGCCTGACCCATCTATAAGGACCAAATTGCACAACAGCCGTTGGAACAACAACCTTTTCAGAATATCTAGCAAGATATAGCGTTGAATCATAATGCATAAGCATTGTAATCACAATCAAAATCCATATCCCTACATTGGCCCAACCCCCTGGTAATCGGTGAAGCTCAGGCCCTTCAAAAGCTGCAAGCCAATGTCCAACCATGATGCCAACACCAAACAAAATCCGAGACCACAGAGGCGTGTTCACATCCCATTTGGGATCATGAGTGCGAGCATAGAAATCTCCATAGAGGCGTTTTCTCACGCTAACATTGAAGAAAAAGAAGTAATGATACGCCAAGAAGAACACATAAGGCCAGCCTTCAAGATAACCATTGAAATAAGCAGGAGGCACAAGTGTTAGCCATGTGAAGACTGAAGTTACAATACCAAGCTGCTCAAAGGCATTGGCTTCGCCAAGCCAATGCTTACGGAAACAGTAAATTCCATAACCCGCAAGACCCACAGCGATAAACCAAGGCCAGAACAACCATGTCCAGCTAAAATACATCCAGAAGAATGGGTCCAAGACCAAAGTCAAAGTCTTTTTTGCAGCCACAGTCAAAATCGATAGCAAAAGAGTTAACTTCACAACATCCATGGGCTTCACTTTCAACTCACGAACTTTCTTCACCATTGACCCAAAAGAGAAGGTTCGAAATTGGCTAAGGAAAGGGTTATCGGAATCGGAAACAGTCGAGCTAGAAATCGAGCATCTGGGTGGAACCCATGAACCTTTTCTCACTGGGAACGGCGCACAACTCCAGATAGACGGACTCTTTATCGCTTCAAAACCTCGGAGCAACGGAGTGTCTCTGGAATCAGCACGAAGGGAATTGCACTTAAGGTGTTTGTTCAAATGCCTGAACGAAAACTTTTGGTTCCCTTCCAACGACGCCGCTCTAGGAACAAGCTTCGAGCAGAGAAGCACAGCTTCCATGGCGAATAGAATTCAGATAACGGATACAAAGACAAAGATTCAGAAAAACTCTTTCAGCTTCATATTTGATTCGAAATCGAAACTGGAAAACAGATAAACTTCACATAGAAAGAGAGAGAAGTGAACCTCTTTTACTTCAGTGTTCGGTAACTAACAATGGGCCTATGGGCTAAGAGAAACTGGCCCAGTGGGGTAATATGTAGAATAGCTTAAGGTCTTTTAAAAAAGTAATGGGCTTTGACAAGTTATGCAGGGGCAAAACTGTAAACATTGAGGAAGGTTCTATAAATTGGCTCAACTAATTGTGTTGACTTTTTTACGCCGGCTGATCTTAGCCGTTGAAACCGACCGGTTGCACTTGGCCCAGGTTCGTATAAGCCGCTGGAAGAGGAGAAGTCGCTTCAAAAAGTGGTAATTTTCCTAGGAGAAAAATTAAAAATTAATATGTAACTTTTTTACTTGTCTATTATTGAAAAGAAACAGTCTATGTAAGCAAATTTTCTCAATTAGAAATTGTGGAAACTAGAAAATGCAAATTTTGAGAATGCAAAACTAGAAGATAAATTTGAGGAATGATTTTTTTTTTTTGTCAGCAACATAGATTAATATGTTAAAACACAATTTATCACGATATTTTGGAACGATAATTTCCATCGATATTTTCTAACGGAATATTTGGATTAGGAGATCAATGGATTCTTCTCAATGAACAAATATAACATAGTGTAAAATTAAATTTAAGTAAAATGATTTGACACTTTTGTATATACTTACATTTTCTAATTTTGACTTTTTCATGAAATGTTGTAGCATTATTTTTTTGTGATATTTTATGTTTTGAACCCTTCCGTGCTTATGGAGTCGTCTACAATAATATATTAGCTTCATTATTTAAGACCAAAATATTTATATGAAGAAACAACAAAAATAAGACCAAAATCGGGTATTTAATTTTATCATTTAGGTCTTCTTATAATTGTCGCATCACACGGTTCGTTCATCAGTCTAATTAGAAAAGAAAGGAAAAGATATAAGATAAATTGGTCAAGAATATCTAACAAGTCTTTATTATATATTTTAGTTTAGATCGAAATGGAAACGTGACATGATCAAGAGAACGATGTATAATTATTGACGCGTAGACTTTATAATGGGGTATCTAATATTACAATTTTATTTCATTTGTTTTAGAATTGCATATCCACGGGAGTCATGATAACTATTTCTATAATCATAAAATATGTCTCTTTGACAGCGAAACCATTTATACACTAGATTAAGAAAAAGTACTCGTCGTCTATATTGTTTAATTAATACTCATTTTTAGAGAATTCGTTTTCATTTGTCACACGCATTGAAGTTTCTTATCTTATATAAAGAGACTCTGCATTCTCTTCTTTTCTTCATCAAATATTTTCTCTTCTTCGTCTCTCTCACGTCTATTATTTTCTGTCATCTTTTATTTGAGGTAATTCCTTCTTCTAAACCATAAAACCAACCATATTGTTCTACATATATTCTTCTTTTTAAGTTCTTATAAATATAAATGTTCTTTGTTTTTGTTTATGATTTTTAGAACCACCAGATTTGCAGTTTCTGGAGAAATGGAATTTGTGAACAGCTCTCCACCAAGATATGAATGTCTCCTCTTTGGTAATAATTGATAAGAAATTGTTTTTTCTTTTCTTTATCATTGAAACATTAGAAGCAATTAACAAATTTGTTGATCTATCGTCTCTATATATCTATGTTTGTTTTCAACAGATTTGGATGATACTCTTTATCCTTTAAGCTCTGGCTTATCAGATGCATGCTCCAACAACATTATAGGTATTGCTATGTTTTTTTCTTAAAGATTTTTATTGTGATTACTTCTTAATATGTTTAGTATTTTATATAAAATCACCATATTACCCTTGTGCAGAATATATGGTTGAAAAGCTTGGAATAGATGAAGATGGAGTCGTTGAACTAAACCAAATTCTTTATAAGAAATATGGAACTTCAATGGCCGGTCTTAAGGTAAATTATAACTACCTTCATAAAATATATGTTGATCAGACACAATAACTGAGTCTGATTTCTTCCATTACACAAATATGAAATTTGTTTATGATTAAATCGAAACTTAAAATTTACAAGATCATTTATGCAGGCGGTAGGTTATGAATTCGATAATGACGAGTACCACCGGTATGTTCATGGTAGATTACCTTATGAAAACCTTAAACCGGACCCGGTTCTAAGGAGTCTCCTCCTTGGTCTACCTTTGCGAAAATTGGTATTATATATTCGCTTTATCTTTTTTTTAAGGTTTGGCTTAGCTTCAGTTTTTATATTAACTGTGTTCTATTGTTAAGGTATTCTCGAATGGAGATGAGGTTCATGTGATGAAGGCTCTCACAAGACTTGGCATCGAAGATTGTTTTGAGAGAATCATAAGTTTCGAGACCTTAAACCCTGATATCAACGAAGCTGAGCTTTCTTGCGTCACAGGTCATCTTCCCGAGAATCCGGTTATTTGTAAACCAACTGAGATTGCTTTCGAGAAAGCCTTCGACATTGCACAGCTCAATCCTCACAAAACCGTAAGTATTAAACCTAATTAGACTTTTCTTTTAGGCTTATATTTTCTTAATTAATCAATAGTTTTATCGTCTAATCAACGTTTTCGTGCTACTTGCTTGTGTAGTTGTTCTTTGACGACAGTACCCGGAACATCCAAACCGGGAAAGCCGTTGGTCTCCATACAGTCTTGGTAAGAAACAATTAACATAACACCAACTAAAACCGATTCTTTTTTGTAACTAACACAAACATCTTTCTATAATTCTATTAAAATTAGTTCCTAGAAACTGAGCGAAGAAGACTCATATATGTATGTACTTTTTTTTTTTTTTNTCAAATT
>Ga0041059_1001395_pt1 | contig 19194 bp, 19 predicted proteins | sample AraColnosormetaG_FD_56232 | JGI IMG/M metagenome (GOLD analysis project Ga0041059, IMG submission 56232) | Arabidopsis roots microbial communities from North Carolina, USA - Col MF nosort | ecosystem: Host-associated > Plants > Roots > Unclassified | place: USA: North Carolina | collected...
TTTTTTTTTTTTTTTTTTTTTTTTTTTTTTTTTTTTTTTTTTTCTTTCCTGTTCTGGTTAGCTCAATTTGAACATTGCTTGTAACAACTTGTTTACTTACTATTGTGTAGATCTTCATTCAATTGGAGGCTTGGTTCCTCTTCTTAGTTTCCTTAAAAACTCTCATGCTAATATTCGGGCAAAAGCTGCGGATGTCGTTAGCACAATAGTTCAGAACAATCCTAGAAGTCAGGAACTTGTTATGGAAACCAATGCTCTGGAGTCATTGCTCTCGAATTTCACTTCAGACACTGATATTCACGCTCGAACCCAGGCTCTTGGCGCAATATCATGTAAGCCTGCTTCTGATAGTTCATTTTTAGTAAAGATTGAGATGATCAAAAGCTTTTGTGATTTCTATTTTACTTGGTTTGTGATACTAAAAGAGACTTATCTTTTCAATATGGGATGTAGCTTTGATTCGCCATAACAAACCAGGAGTAACGGCTTTCAAGCTTGCCAATGGTTATGCTGGCCTAAGAGACGCCTTGGCATCTGATAGTGTGAGATTTCAAAGGTAACCCACACAAATATTCTTATCATCTGCGGATATAAAATCGTGGAAGATTCTTGAATTGTTGCTCATTTTCTTTATTCAAATTCTCCAGGAAAGCCTTAAACTTGTTGCAATATCTACTGCAAGAGGATGATTCAGACCGCAGTATTGCCACTGGACTTGGATTCCCCCGAGTGATGATGCATCTTGCCTCTAGTGACGATGCTGAGATCAGAGAAGCCGCTCTTCGTGGATTACTTGAGCTTTCAAGAGAGAAAAACGATGGAAGTAGCAGCATAGATAAAAGCGATGAGAAACTGAGGCAGCTACTAGAAGAACGGATCAAAGGAATCACCTTGATGTCACAAGAGGATCTTGAAACGGTTAAAGAAGAGAGACAGCTCGTGGATTTACTGTGGAGCATTTGCTACAATGAACCTTCTTCTCTGAGAGAAAAAGGACTTGTCGTTCTTCCCGGTGAAGACGCATTGCCTCCTGATGTCGCTAGCAAGCTCTTTGAGCCTCCTCTTAGAGCTTCTGCAGCAAACCGTAATGCTACTGAGAAGAAAGATGAACCTATGAAACTACTTGGACCATAGACGAGAAATCAAAGCTAAAACTTTTTATTACTTTTCCTTGTTTTTTATGTTTTGTAACTTTTCAAATTGTCAGAAAAGTTTCATAGATATATGTATTATGTCAATGATCAAGGGCTATGTTATGTTAATTTTTGTTTTCATCATTCGAGATCTTTAGTCTTGTTATTGTTGAGATTAAGAATATTCAGCTTCAATGCTTTTTCAATTCAACAAGTGTTCTATACGATTTCGGTTTAGCAACAGCTAATACGGACCCGATCTAATTGATCGGTTAAAATTGGTAACTTTGAATTGCGGTGAACCGAAGAACAAAACCAAAGCGAACGTCACAATTACTTTGCAATCCCTAAAGGGACAGAGTTCGAATCAAGGCAGTCTCACATATCGGAGAAATCTCTCGTCACGTCTCTCAGCTTCGCCTTCAACACCGTCGTCGCCGTCACGGCCAACTCCGGTATTGTTATATAGATACAATTACAGTGAACTAGATAATCTCATCAAACCCTGATTCTTTCCACTTCCTCGCACGATTGTGTGAAAACAGTTACTTTCGCTATAAATAGTCTGATCTTCTTTCTATTGAGCAGTAAGATTGGAAGCTGTTGTTTCGAATCGATTCAAGCCTCGAATCTGAGTTTCGGATCGATATTAGAAGCTAAGGTAGGAGCTTTTTGAGTGAAGGAGTTATGGTATGGTGTAACCATTGCGTGAAGAATGTTCCCGGAATACGCCCTTATGATGGTGCATTGTAAGTGTTTTTGATTATTCACTGATGTTTTGTTATCTTATGGTTTGCTCTTTAGGAGCTCAGTTTCTGTTGGATTTGTGGTTTCCAAGCTTCGAATTATGAAATATCATCGTTTTTGATTTTTACAGGGCATGTAATTTATGTGGGAGGATATTGGAGAATTTCCATTTTTCTACCGAAGTTACATTCGTTAAGAATGCTGCTGGACAGGTATACGCAGCTGAGCTTTAGCTTCAGTTACCTCTTTTGAAGCTCTTCTGTTTTAGTGCTACATATGTTTCTTCGGATGTTCTCGATGTGTCTAGTGGTTTGCGGATGTGATTAATAGGATGTAGGATTAGAGAGATGTGAGAATATGAGTTGGAGAATCTTGGAACTGTTATCACATCTCTGCTTAAATGTTCTGTGGGGTTTGTATGCGAAGATGAACTTTTTCCTTCAGACTGAAACTTTGCAAAGACCATATTATATGAAAGGTCAAAACTACCGAAGTATAAGAAAATGCACTAAGCAACCAGCTTTATTTAGCCACAACCAGTAGAAATATCATCGATAGACTTGACAATGGATTTGTTTCCAAGACTGTTGTCTCTTTAGTGATGATATCCACAGAGTTACTTGAGATTTATACAGCCTTTGGTTTCTTTGAACAATTTGGTTCAAGCTTACAAATTATTTCTGTTTCTGCAGAGCCAAGCATCAGGTAACATAGTGAGGAGTGTTCAAAGTGGGATTACAAGCTCACGTGAAAGGAGATTTAGAATAGGTATGCCCCTTTTTGTATATGTATATGTATCTGTGTTCGCTGTTGGCCCAAATTCTGCAACTGATACATCTATTCTACAGCTTTCGCTTATGTTTGACAGAGCTATTCCCTTCCCTTTTTATTGTATTTCGAACTTTTCAGTTCAGTAATTGCGTATGTGTACTCATTAACCCATCCTTAAATTTACTTCCAAATTCAGGCCATGTGACTGTTTCAAAAACCATTGCATTGTTAGACTCTTTACATTAATGCAATTTTGATTCTTATGATCTGACAGACCTTCGTCTTTTTGGCAGCTAGAGATGAGCTTATGAATTTGAAAGATGCATTGGGGATTGGTGATGAGAGAGATGATGTGATTGTCATCGCAGCTAAATTCTTTGAAGTATGGTTGGTTTACTTAATCTCTGAATATTAATTTGTAAAGTACTTTTACCCCTTCTTTTAACTCCATTAATCTTCTGCAGATGGCAGTTGAGCAGAATTTCACGAAAGGCCGCAGAACTGAACTAGTACAGGCTTCCTGCCTCTACTTGACGTGCAGGTTAGATTCCTAGTAATCGTCTTATTGCTCTCCTATGTTTTTTCCTCTTTAGAATACCTTGCTGAATTATGTAGTTGATGTTTTATTCGCTGTATGTTAACCATAAAATTTCATGATCTGTAGGGAATTGAACATTGCGTTGCTTCTTATTGATTTCTCAAGCTACCTTCGAGTTAGCGTGTAAGATGATTCTTTTTCATTTCCCTACTGTTCTCTTTCTTTTGCAACCTAATTACATGTTAAGTCTATTGCAATGACAATTCAGGCTTTGCTGTTTTGGTTTTATCAAATATTGTGCAGTTATGAGTTAGGTTCTGTATACTTACAACTCTGTGAAATGCTGTACCTTGTGGAAAATCGGAATTATGAAAAGCTTGTTGATCCTTCAATTTTCATGGATCGATTCTCAAACAGTAAGTATGTCATGTTTTGGCTACCATTCGTTTTTGTATTTGGTTGATGCAGAACATCAGCCAAGAAACAAACAGTTATATTGAATACTTAACCCAGCCTACTTGTTTCATCATACTCTTGCAGGCTTATTGAAAGGAAAAAATAATAAAGATGTTGTGGCAACAGCTAGAGACATTATAGCTAGTATGAAGAGAGATTGGATACAGGTGTGACTTTGTTATGTTAGTGTATCGTTTCCTATGTACGCTTTGCCTTAGAGTTAATTAAATTATGAGTTATGTTAATATTAGCTACGTATTGGCTTGCAGACCGGCCGGAAGCCTAGTGGAATATGTGGAGCAGCACTTTACACAGCTGCTCTTTCTCATGGTATCAAGTGCTCTAAGACAGATATTGTAAGATATGATTGGCTATAAAGAAATATTGTTTTAGATGAGAGGAAAAGTGTTTTAGCCTTTAATTCACTAATTTAGTACTGATTTGGTGTGTTTTCTACTTCCAGGTAAACATTGTGCATATATGTGAAGCAACTCTCACCAAACGATTGATTGAGTTTGGCGATACGGATTCTGGAAATTTAAATGTGAGTTAAGGCTAATGAGTGTCTAGCAGAATTACATGCTATCTGGTCATATCAGCACACATTGGGTTAAATATGAGGATCTGGTTCCGCCGTCATAGTAGTTATAACTTATAATATTGCATGTTCCACTGCTATTGGTTTGTTGTCATATGCAATAGTGTCACAGGCTCGATTTGCTTTGCCTCATATCAGTTGAAGAATTATGTTCATTTTTAACGGTTGTACATATGTGGCTAGGTTAATGAGCTCAGAGAAAGAGAATCGCATAAAAGATCTTTTACCATGAAACCAACCTCAAATAAAGAGGCGGTGCTCTGTATGCATCAGGATAGTAAACCTTTTGGTTATGGACTATGTGAAGACTGCTACAAAGATGTAGGTCACCGGTTAATTTCCTGATTTTTCTAATCACGTCTTCTGTTTACGTAGTTGCGAGTCGTTGACAAATGGTTCCCAGAGTTAACAATCAAATGTTTTCTTTTGCAATTTTTAATGCAGTTCATAAATGTTTCTGGTGGACTTGTTGGTGGGTCCAATCCTCCTGCTTTCCAGCGCGCAGAGAAAGAGCGAATGGAAAAAGCAGCTAGAGAAGAAAACGAGGGAGGAATTAGTAGCCTAAACCACGATGAACAACTATATGTAAGTTTTGGTGCTCTTTTATTTGAGGATTGCAGTTTAGATATTTTCCTCCCTACCCAAAGCACCTGTATTGGGAGCTTGTTCACTTCTGCTTGTATGATATTATAATAAAATCTTTCTTGTGCCGAACTTTTAACAGTCAGACTATTGCAGTATGAGCAAAAGGGGAAAACAATGTTCTGGTGAGTGCAATTGTTTTCTATCAGATTAAAGTTCTTCACTATCGTTTGAGCACTTGAGAATCTATTTGGGCTGTGTCGCAGAGAAAGGTGAAAAAGATAAAGATGGGGCTGAAGAACATGCTGATACTTCGGATGAATCAGACAACTTTTCTGACATCAGTGATGATGAGGTCGGTAATTGTTTAGTAGTAAATGCTATGTCAAATTTCCAACCTCGAATATGGAACATGAAATAAAGAAGAATTCTCAACAGTTTCAAAGTCTTGTTTTCTCACTACAGTTTCCCTTGTTATATTTGATCGTCAGTCATAGTATTTTACTGTTGCTCAGGTAAATGGCTATATCAACAACGAGGAGGAAACGCACTATAAGACGATCACATGGACAGAAATGAACAAAGATTATCTTGAGGTGATTTCAGAGGCTATATAATATGTATCTTCTCTTGGATTCCTTTTGATTTATCACCTAGGAGATCAAATCACATACAAAATTATGTTGTTTTGTAGGAGCAAGCTGCTAAGGAAGCAGCTCTGAAGGCGGCTAGTGAAGCTTTAAAAGCTAGCAACTCTAATTGCCCAGAAGATGCAAGAAAGGCTTTCGAAGCTGCCAAAGCTGATGCGGCAAAATCTAGAAAGGTGACTCAGTTTGAACTTTGAAATTATGTTCCTGATCAAGCATCTGACTTTTGGAGAATAACATGATACCCATTGATGACATATGGTTTCTCAATCAATTTCTGATTCTTTTTTCTCTCTCTTCATATAGGAAAAGCAACAAAAAAAAGCTGAGGAAGCAAAGAACGCGGCTCCTCCAGCCACAGCAGTGGAGGCGGTACGCCGAACGCTTGATAAAAAGGTTAGAATGTCAGCTTCTTTGATACCTTGATACTTGAAAACGAATATGCAAAAAAAGATAAACCGAGTATGCCATGTATCATCTGTTAAAAACCTGGCCTGGAAGTACATAGTCAACAACATGGCTGTCGAAATTATTAGCATTGAAGAAACTTTAGAGTCTGTGTTTCTTCCTTTTTCCTGATTTTGAGTGTTGACTCTTACAGAGACTTAGTTCGGTGATCAACTACGATGTTTTGGAGTCGCTATTTGATACATCCGTAAGTTTTTGATTACCTCTTCTTGTATCCTCAATTCTCATCACTTTTTGAGGTCTTTACAATTTTGCTTCTCTTTTCTTCTTTCAGGCACCTGAGAAATCACCCAAGAGGTCGAAAACAGAGACAGACATTGAGAAGAAGAAGGAAGAGAACAAGGAAATGAAGAGTAATGAACATGAGAATGGTGAAAATGAAGATGAAGATGAAGAGGATGAAGAAGAAGGCAATGTAGAATCATACGACATGAAGACAGATTTTCAAAACGGCGAGAAATTCTATGAAGAGGACGAGGAAGAAGAAGAGGATGGTAATGATTTTGGATTGTATTGATGATATGTATTGTGAAACACAAGAGTTTTAATTTCTTTTGTTTTGCCGGATTAGTTGATTTTATTTGCATTAATATAGGAGAACCCCAACTAAATTTATTCTTTATTATCAGTAACAAATATTTAAGATTTAAAAGAAAAAAAAGTTCACACAAATGATCTATTTATTTTTACAATTCAAGTGGTACTGACTAAGAAATGAAAAACCACTAACTTAATTAATTTAATAAAATCTATATGTATTTAATTTTGATAATTTTATTTTCCTTGTTTATGATAATTCTAATTTCTATCAGATAACAACTAACAATCACTGAACTTATCTCACCTATTTGATGAGCTAAATGTATTTTAAATTTATTTTTCTATAAAGATATAACTGAAACAAAAGTGATGACTTTTTATGAAAATTCCCAAAATCAAATACCAGAAAATTCAATTTTAAACAAAATGTGTCGGTCCGGATGATCTTACATCTAGCTTGGTTTTACAGGATAGTATTTAAGAAGAATCATAAAGTTCATCTCAAACCAAATCCGACGGTCCAGAGTCACCTGCAAAGCTTGGCATCGTATACGTGTTCAGTGGTCAACGGATCAGCTACGAGTGCCGTTTGAGGTTCAAACTTCTGTTTCTGAGGTTAACTCTCTACCGTTAACGTCCGTTAGTGTACCTTCTAACCTTGACGACTTTTCCACTTTCCAAAAGATAACGACGGCGTTAAATTGGTCTATTTTACTGAACCAGCTTTAACCAGAATTAGATTGCATTACATTCAACTCGTGCTTATGGATAAATATCAGTTCGGTTTGGAGAAAATAGGTTACTTAAGGTAAAAAGAACGGCAAGTAACGGTGTGACGTCAGCAGAAGAAGTATTCGTTATAATAGTGAGAGAGAGAGAGATAAAACTTAGGGAACCCTTTTTTATGTTTTATTTTCTCGCTTTGTTTCGATCAAGTCTTCTCTTTCTCTCTCTATCCCTCTCTCTCTGGTTCAACGGGCAAAGTATTTTTCGAATAAAGTTTTGGTTTTTTTTTTAACGTTCCTTTCGCCTTCTTTCTTCTTCTTCTGCTGGTGAATTCGTGTATCTATCTATCTCGATGAGCTCCACTTTTAATCCAGCCGCTTCTTCTCCAGATGAGGTTAGTTTTTGTGTATCGAATCTGAATTTTTAAGGGTTTTGTTCTTGTGATCAGATTCTAGTGAAATTGAGTTCTTTGTTGTTTGGCTCTGATTCGAAACGAATTTAACTTTATTGAAACTATAAATTTTTGTGATTACAATTGTTATAAACCCTAATTTTGCTGTGGTTGGTGTTAATGTTGAGCTGTTTACTGAATTCGTGATTTGTGAGATCTGGGTTCTGTCTGCTTTGTGTTTTACGATGATTGCTTTTTTAGGGTTTCTCTGTTTCTTATCAAAGTCTGGATCTTTTTTTTCTTTCATTGAGATGATGGATCTTCAGGAAGAAACAGGTGAAGTGAAAATTGAGGATCAGTGTGTAGAAAATAAGCAATCAACACCTGCTTCGTGCTCTTCTGTATCTGAAGGCAGTGCTGGTAGTTCCCACAAGTCACCTACAATTGCAAGTCCTGCCACAGTATCACCTACTCATAGGTACCTCGGGTTAGTTCGTCTCCTTCTTCTTCTTCCTTGTTTTGTATCTCCTCCGCAGCACTCGTTTGCGAATTTGCATCTTTTCTACAAGAGATTGATGTTGATAGTGTTTGGTATGCAGGAGGACGAGTGGCCCTATAAGGCGAGCCAAAGGTGGGTGGACTCCGGAAGAGGTTAGTATTGAGTATTGACTAGTGATTGCTTTTGACCAATATCAATTTTGGATCAGTAGTTCGAAATTCAAGATGTGAGTTGTTTTACTTAATGCAGGATGAGACATTGAGACAAGCAGTTGACACGTTTAAAGGCAAGAGCTGGAAGAACATAGGTAAGTCTCTTCTTCTTTTTAGATTCTAGTTCTCATATTAACAAGAGTAATGTCAGTGCTACAACATACTCCATAGATTTGTGGTTCGAATATTAAAGTTGGAGCCTACTTGCTTACAGTAACTATTAGTTCCATACTCTTGTCTCTGTAGTTTTATGAGTTACTCTTGTATGTTAACTTGATCATCTGAGGCTGAGCATCTAGTAGAAAGACTTTCTTTTACGTTTGTTTCCGTTTTGTTCCGTGAAGCATTTAGTATTGTTTGAATTGGTGTATTCATTTTTGCAGCGAAATCTTTCCCTGATAGAACTGAAGTTCAATGCCTGCATCGGTGGCAGAAAGTTCTAAATCCAGACCTTATTAAGGGACCTTGGACACATGAGGTTGATTCTGTTTCTGATTTTATTTATTATTTGGCTTCATTTTTTATGTGAAATACGAAGGCTTAAAGTTTGTTGTTTTGCAGGAGGATGAGAAAATCGTTGAACTGGTTGAAAAATACGGGCCTGCGAAATGGTCTATTATCGCACAGTCTTTACCAGGTCGAATTGGGAAGCAATGCCGAGAGAGGTAGTTAATTCATATGAGCCAAGCATTTTTCTTATAGTTATATTGGAAGCTTTAATGTGTTTTGATATGTATGCAGGTGGCATAACCATTTGAATCCTGATATTAACAAGGATGCTTGGACCACAGAGGAAGAAGTAGCTCTCATGAATGCTCATCGAAGCCACGGAAACAAATGGGCTGAAATTGCTAAGGTCTTACCCGGCAGGTATTTTTACTTTTCTTGGCATGCGTCATTGGAGTTGAGACTTTAGAGAAGGGTTAGCTTCTGGGTTTAATGAAGGTTTTACTTAAAACTTGCTGCAGGACTGATAATGCAATAAAGAACCATTGGAATAGTTCATTGAAAAAGAAGTCAGAATTCTACTTATTGACTGGTAGGTTACCACCACCAACAACAACAAGGAATGGTGTTCCTGATAGTGTAACCAAACGTTCATCGTCTGCTCAGAAAAGGGTTTTTGGTTCAGTTGCTCAAACCTCATCAGTAACTACAGATGTAAACAATCTCGCTGAAGACGGAAATGGCCAAATAAACTCATCTGTTCCTGTCGAAGAAGTAGTAGCTGCTTCACGAATGACTAGTCTTAATGAGTATGCTCGTTCTCCTCAGTTGCCTAACCCAGAGCCATTGCCAGAGAATGGTGGAGCTGCAAATAATGGTTATCATCTGTACTACACGCCTCAAATAGACTATTACAGGGCGTCAGAAGTGGATACGCAGCGTATGTATGGGAATGAATGTGGTTGCAGTCCAAGCGCATCACCAGTTAGCTTCTTCACTCCACCGCCGTGTAGGAATGTGCACAGTAACGGTTCGACTCCAAGAAGTCCTGAATCTTACCTGAGAGAAGCTGGTAGAACTTACCCAAACACACCATCCATATTCAGGAAAAGACGACCCAGGGTTGTTGTTCAGGATAACAACAACGCCAAGAAAACAGATGAAGCTAAAGAGGTTGATCAAAAGGTGAATGATGGTAAGGATAGTTCAGAGATTCAAAATAATGGATCAAATGCTTACAATCTATCTCCTCCATATCGGATAAGATCGAAAAGGACAGCAGTTTTCAAATCAAGACAGCTTGAGTTTATATCTAGAGAGGAAGAGAAAGCTGATGATGAAACCAAATCATCTGAGAAAGATATGTTGATTGATGGAGATTCTCAACTCCTAGGCTAAACAGTGACTAGATGATTACACGCTGAATGTTGTTTCATTGGTTATATTTTTATTTTTGGGTTAATGTTAGAGATGTTAGATGTATTTAGTCCAAAGAATAATTTACACCTCATAGTTGAGCTAGGTTTTTTTTTTCCATAACAAAAAAAAGATCTTCAGTAGTGGGCCATAGAAATTGGTGCATGTTCTTGATTATTTGATTGATATGCGTCTTTGATTATTTGAACATTGAATCATTCGTTCACCGATGTGAACAATATCACTCTGCTTTGAATTTTTTTCTAAATAGACTTTATGATGTCATTATTCAAACGGGTAGGTAATTTACAAATCATAAGATAGTTTCACATTGACAAAAGTGTTTTAGATCAAATCAGCTATATTCTTTGGCAACTCGTCAATCTGAGTACTGTAGTACTGCTCAATGTCCCGGAGAATCTTGATCTCGTCGATTTTAACAAAGTTGATTGCAACACCCTTACGTCCGAAACGACCAGACCGTCCAATACGATGAATGTAGAGCTCACGGTTGTTAGGGAGATCATAATTGATGACAAGAGAAACTTGATCCACATCAATCCCACGTGCAAACATATCTGTTGTGATCAAAACGCGACTTTCACCTGTCCGAAACTGATTCATGATCTCGTCTCTCTCCTTCTGAGGCATGTCCCCATGCATTGATGAGACAGTGAAGTTGCTGCTCCTCATTTTCTCACTAATATAGTCCACTTTTCGTTTTGTGTTGCAGAAGATAACAGCTTTAGTGATGATAAGTGTGTCGTAAAGATCACATATTGTCTCAAATTTCCACTCCTCTTTCTCTACAGAAATAAAAAAGTTTTTAATTCCCTCAAGAGTCAACTCATCACGCTTCACAAGTATCTTCACCGGATCCGTCATAAACTTGCTTGTCATCTCCAAAATCTCGTGAGGTAGAGTTGCAGAAACCAAGCAAACCTGAATATCAGGTGGAAGATATCTGTAAACATCATAGATTTGTTCCTTGAATCCTCTGCTCAGCATTTCATCTGATTCATCAAGAATCAAAAGGTTAATAGCTCTGGTGCCTAGACTTCTCCTCTTTATCATGTCATAGACACGACCAGGTGTTCCGGACACAACATGGACACCATGCTCCAGCTTCCTTATGTCTTCTCCGAGGCTCTTCCCACCAATGCATGCATGCGTCTTATCTGTTTGTGAAAGCCAGCTCTCTTGTTGGGGATAATATCAAGGCCTGAACCCTGCAATCAGAAATACCAACAAATAAGATGAGAATAAATTTGGAGATAACTTGGCAGAAAAGTTAAAATTGGAATTAGGGTATGAGGAAGAGAAAACGTACTCTCTAGACGAAAGTGTCAACGACTTGGCAGACGGAGAGAGCAATCATAGAGGTCTTTCCCGTACCGGACTGAGCTTGAGCAATAACATCTCGCCCTTGGAGAATTGGCATGATCGCCCTCTGCTGAATGGCCGAGGGCTTCTCGTAACCGTACTCGTATAAACCACGAAGAACATCCTCTTTAAGGCCCATATCTTCGAAACTCTCGATGGGATCGACCCCTTTGGTCGTCTCGAAGTCATCCATTGTTCCAACGCCTCTCCTACGGTCTCCACGGCCAGGATTCGCCACCATAATAATCTATACCCTAATCGATCTCTGTTTAAAAGTTGAAAAGCTTTTTGATTTTTTGTATTCAATAGAAGAATGTTGTGAGCTCTAAACAACACCAAAGGTCACGTTTATATAGCAAAAATCCAACACCCTTTTCCTATCAAGAATATGTTTCTAATAAGGAATACCCCGATCCGAAACCGACTTTAGCCATATTATAAAGAAAAATAAAAAAAAAGAACGAATTACATACGTGTTATTGGTTACCGATTTAAATAGAGTTTTAGTAATTTAAAATATTGTGGAGAATCTGTTGTTATTTAATCAAGACTTTTAAAAAGTTTGTTAAAGTTAGGTGTTAATAGTTTAATATTTGTAAAAAGTAATCTAAAATCTTCATAAATTTAGAGTTATTGGATTCATACTTTTATAAAAATTCATTAAAAGTTTGTTTCAAATAAAATAAAAGAATTTATGATTGTTAATGAATTAAATTATTGTGTTATTGGTTTATGACTTTCTACGCTTTTCGTTAAAAAAAATAAAGTCATGAAAAATATCATCAAAATAGAGAGATTGTTTGAAAAGCTAATCAACAACATTATAGAAAATTCTCAAACAATAGTTTAGAATTTTTGATACTGACACCCAACTTCAACAAACTTTTTAAAGCCTTCAAAATTCTTGGTAATTTAAGAATCAATAACACACCAAAAAGAAAAGAAAAGACCAAAACAATAACACTGACTTTAGCAATAAATTAAGTGTAATGGGCCCATATCAAGATGAACAATGATGCTTCCACATGACCAGGGTTACTAACATCCAGTTTATAATACATTGTTTTGTACTAACTAAAGAGTTTGCAAACCCTTTAACCCTTCTATGACCAGCGTTAATAACATCCAGTTAAGCGTTAATAATGAAGCTAAGGAAGGCTACTGTACAAGTTTCAAGGAGAGAAGGATTGCTTGAAATTCATGACCAATAACGAATACATGATATGTTACCAGTTACCACCATTATGTGAAAATGTTACGTTAAGAACAAATATTTGGATTGTTAATTTATTAAAAATGATGTTAAAGAAACATTAGACTAACATAGCTTATTACTGATTCATGTCAACACCACAAACTCTCACAACTTGTCTTATACTCTTATTAGTAAAACCATCAATTCCATTCCATCTTTCTCTGTTTCGATTCCCATCCGTAACGTTTTCATTTGGTCAGGCGAAATTATGTCATGATTTTGACTCATTAGAGAATTACCAAGTTCCTGATTTTGGTAAGAATATATATATATAGAGACAACACCAACGACTTTTCATACCATATTTTAATCATTTAGCAATGACAAGTTGTGACTAGATATTTGAGAATAAAGTGAAAAACAGAGTAAATGTTACGAGGCTCTTGTTTTGAGTTAATGTCATAGAAGAGATTGAAACAAGAAACTGAAGACAGAGGTAAATCATATATAGACGATGTGCCGAAACTTAGATGAATCAAACTAACACACTTGCATCATTTTATTAAGCAGAGCCACCAACTCGGGATTCTCTAATGCTGCAGTCACACGTTCTTTATCCCCAAGTTGTTTATTGACTGCATTATAACATCAATTTGAGGATCAAATTCAAAACATTTACTTCCACTGCAACCAAAAAATAAAAATGAAAGTTTATACCTGTCGTCTCTTTATCATGACTCCCTGGTGCTACTCTCACATCAACCTGAGATTTCATTACAACAAAATTAGCTTTAAGATTACAAAGAATATTCTTAATAAACAAAAATTGAACACAACACAACAACAATACCTTGAATCTAGCAGGTAAGCTTTGCACAAGTTTGACTAAGATGCAAAGACCAATATGGGTTGGCAAGTGACAATGAGGAAGAGTTGGAGTGAATGTAATTCTGTAAAAAGATAGCACAACTTAATAGATTGGAGTAAAGAGAAAAAGCTATTAATCACAACATTTGTTTTTTCTTTTTACCTAACGTAACTCTTGTGATCATCAACTTCAACTGATTCTTCAGTAAGAACATTGAGATCTTCCAAAGAAAGTTCAGGATGCTCTGGATCTTTGATATCTCTTATACGATTTGTAGACTGTTAAGGGAAACAAAAAAAAGAAGATGATCCAATAACAATATAAACATAACTACGAGAAAGTCATTGTCTTAGTAATGAATAACAAAAATTAAGGATATCAAAAATCTCGAGCTGATCAATTGGTTCTACTGAAAACTCATCGGTACTGCTCTGATCAGTACGATAACGCCGTGTTCTCTTCGGATAAATAATTGGGTTCTTATTGGTTAATACAGAATCCATGTTTTTCTCTCCTGAACGCATAAACCCTAACGATCAATTAGTAGAAAACCGAAGAAGCTTATCGAATGAGACGTGGGAGACCTCAATAAACCTAAACCTAAATATAATCTGAGTCATGAAGTTAATTATACAAATCATATAAAGGAAATATCGGGAAATACTTAAACGGCGCCGTACTCTCGGTAATGTAATTCTCGTATCCAATTTTCGTTTTAATTGTTTCCTTTTTTAAAAAGGAATATTTTCTTTTACATATACACTATGGTTTTCCTATTCGAAAAGTGAACTAATATGGTTAATAATAATACATGGTGGATTAGGAATGATAATTCCCTATATAAACACTTTAGGTGGTATTGGCAAAAAAAAAAGAAGAAAACTTGAGGTGAGATTGGTCGAGATTTCTGGATACATAAAGAAGTTAACAGAAGGAACAAGCGCAAGAAAAGGCCATCCATACAACTATCGCAAGTGTGCACTTCCATAGCCATGAATGGAGAAGAGACGACACCTTTTAAAAGAAGACAGATGACAATTCTGATGCTTCCTAATGATTTGCTATTCAACTGCTTAGCCCGCATCTCAAGATTGTATTATCCAACTCTCTCGTTAGTCTCCACGAGATTCCGCTCTCTCCTTGCTTCAACGGAACTTTATCAAACCCGAACCCACCTGGGCCGCACCGAGAGATGTCTTTATGTGTGTTTCCGACTATTTACCGAATCTGACCAACTACGTTGGTTCACGCTCTGTCAGGGACCATTTAACTCCAAAAAAATTTTGGTTCCGATTTCATCTCCTAATTTTCCATCTGCATCCTGGTCGGATGCTGCAATAGTCGGTCCTAACATCTATGCTATTGGAGGGTTAGTAAATAAGAATTATTCGTCTAGCGTCATGGTCATGGATTGTTATTCTCACACATGGCGTGAGGCACCAAGTATGCATGTGGCCCGTTTGTCCCACTCTGTTTGTGTCCATGATGGGAAAATATATGTAACAGGAGGTTGCAAAAATCTTGATTCAACGAATTGGATGGAGGTTTTTGATACGCAGACCCAAACTTGGGAGTTTTTGCAGATCCCTAGCGAGGAGATATTTGGAGGCTCAAAGTACAGAAGCGTAGAGTATGAAGGAACTGTCTATGTAAAGTCTGAGGCAAAGGATGTGACTTACAAGCTGCATAAAGGTAGATGGCGAACAGCAGACATAGCGATAAATAAAGGGTGGTGATGTCCTTCATTATCCCATTATTGTGTGATAGAGAACGTGTTCTACCGTTATACTGATAGAAGAATCGAATGGTATGACTCCGAAAAAAGATTATGGACAACTTTGAAAGGTGTGGAAAAATTGCGTAGTTTTTCTCGTGTAAACTTGGTGAATTATGGTGGGAAAATGGCAGTTGTGTCGGTAGAGTATGTGTTCGGTAAGAAGGAGGCAAAAATTTGGTGGGCGGAAATTGCGATTGAAAAACGTCAAACGGGAGAGATTTGGGGAATGCTAGAGTGGCTTGACATTGTGTTTAGAACCAATGACAAGTCATATAGTTTAGAGCGTGCTCTTGCTACTACCATTTGATGGCTATGAATCATGACTCATAATTGTGTAAACATAATGAATCATTCACCAACATATATGAACCAAAGGACAAGTCAAATTGTGTGTATAAGATTATGTGCATATCGTAGAGATTTATGAAGCAATTTAATAGTAATATGACTAGATTACACAAAAATAAAGTAATTGACTTTGTTTGCCTTTGCTAATCTTTTGTTTTTCTCTTTGAAATTATCAGCATTTCACAAGTTTTCTGATTTCAACAAATCTAACTATCATAGAAGGTTTCTGGTTATGAAATGAATTATTAATTTAGGAATCGAATCCTTATGATGTTTCTCTTTATCTCGAGACTTTTAAGTTGAGAACATATTGTGTAATGAATAGTGAGTCTACTCTTTAACACAAAAGCATGAGCTTTTAAATTATTTGGTTATTGGATGTCTCTAGATGCTGATACAAACGAACGAACTGTATTCAAATACATTAAAATTAGTGTTGCTTTTATGTGCAATAAAAGAATTAACTATTATTTGGAAAAGAAAAAAAAATACATTAACACTACATGTATGTGTAGGTAAACCGTATCCCTACAGCTGAGAGTCTCCGACCGCTGTAGCGTAGGGGAGTCATCTGCTAAAGTCGTTAAGTGAGCATGTGTGAACCTACGAAAAAACCACTAGTACATGGAGAAAATCAAGAGCGTTGACTCTCGCATAGTCAATGTCCTGTAAAATATTATGAATCATGGATCTCCAACTCTGATACACTAAAATGAATTGTGTCTTCGCGGCACCGTGCTTAGCGTTTATAGATCCGTAAGCTAAAGAAAAAATATAATTTATGGTAATGAAATAAATTTTCAATAATAACTTATAGTTATAATATAAAAATGTAGTTTAATATTTGATAATGTATTACAAAAAGTTATGCAAAATAATTTATAAAATAGTTAGTCACAAAAATTGTACAAAACTAAAAAAGTCTTATGTGATTAACTATGATATGCCTAATGATTTGTGCTAGTGCCATTGTCGCATGTCGTAATTTTGTAATCGGGTCTTTTGTCACCTCTCATTTTTAAACCGGTATAATGCATGCATGTTATTGAAGAAAAAAAAGTTGTAATATACAAAATTTGTTATTTAATATTAAATTTGTAATACACATTTCAAAAGCCGGCTAAAACCGGCGAACCATCAAAACCCCGGTTCTTCAAGTTTTTAGTCTTTCACCATTGCTTTTTTGTGTTTTTTTACAGTAAAATTAGTTTTCTATCATTTGCATTGATTTATTTGATCTAAATATTGTGTGATAGAGAATGTGTTCTAGATTGTAATTGTACAATGATCCAATGGTATGACTCCGAAAAGAGTTTATGGACAACTTTGAAAAGTTTGGAAAAATGGCCTAGTTTTTTTTTATGTAAACTTGGTGAATTATGGTGGGAAAATGACAGTTGTATTGGTGGAGCATATGTTCGGTAAGAAGGTCACAAAAGTACAGTGTGCGAAAATTGCGATTGAAAAACGCCAAAAGAGAGAGATTTGGGGAATGGTAGAGTGGTTTGACATTTGTGTTTACAACCAATGGAGTCGTGCATGCTCTTGCTACTACCATTTGAAGGATTCATTCACCAACGTAAGGAATAAATCACTTTGTTTTTACTTTTTTTTAAAAAAAATTATTCATTAATTTTTGTCATATTTGAAATTCTAGAATTAATCCATAAAATTTTCGAACTCATTAACCAAGCCAAATAAATCCATAAAAAATTAATTCTTCAAAATTTAGAAACAATGGAGGACCAATGAAGAAAACCCAACGAACAAAGAGATTTAAAACTATAATATTATTATCATTCCACTGGAAGTACAAACTCATCACATGGCAGAGTTGCTAGACATCTAAAAGATATGATCAAAACAAACACAAAAGACAATGATCGGCTAAAAGATAAGCTGAAGCCATTATTACACATAAACCAAACCTAAAAACACCATCCTATATATGGTTTACTTATTGAATAACTTAATTAATTAAAGAGACTCGATTATCTCTGCTTATTTAAAAAGGCTTCTTCACTTGCAGGTGCAAGGATCACACTTGCAGTCAGATCCACACTTGCAAGCATCGTTCTCAGCGTTGTTACTCTCCCCTGAAGCCTCGTACTGATTCTTCATCGCCGGTGCAACGCCCAAGACAAAAGTCTCAGTTGTGGTTGTCTCGCCGGAGAATCCCAAGTCAGGGTACATTTTGCAACTGCAACAATCGAAAGAAAAAACCCATCAGTATCCTATGAAAACAGAGATCGTGTAAATTCAAAAGAGTTGTATCTTTTTTACAAGAAAAATCTCCAAGAAACCATTCATCAAAACAAGATATCATCATCGATTCACAGTTGTTGCATACTTGCATGCAACGATTTCACCGGAAAATATAAATACAAACGAGACGTTGGAGACTTACCCTCCACAACCGTTGCCGCACTTGCAGCCAGATCCACATCCGCAGTTTCCTCCACAGCAAGACATTTTTCTCGAGAAAATTCAAATTGAAGAAAAATTTATGAATGAAAATTAATGATAGAGGAAGCTCCCAAATTTATAAGCTAAATGAGATTAATATTGACCATACATGTGTCGCAATCTTTCTCCGCTCTTATCTCCAAAACTAGTTCTTCATTTACGTCTTTACCCTCAGCGCATTGATTCTCGTACGTCGGTTCAATAATTGTCCAGTGTTCAAATAATTGTGGAGTGTTTGTGTGTCGTCGATTCTTGTACGTTCGAGAGCGTACCGATGTTCCGTGTGTTATGGTCTTATCACCGTTTAGATTCTCACCGCCTTTCATGCAGATCTTTATTCTACGGCTAGATCTATTAACCTCAGTCGTCCACTTGGTATTTCGTGTTTTTATAATAATCGTATATTTGGGTTTGTCTACACTAGATAAAATTAGCAGGAAAAATATCTAAAAATATCTATAAAAAAATTGTTTGATATTGTTAGACTTCTTTTTTGTCGTTTCTGATCAAAAGATAAATTACGTTGAAAAAGAGAAGGAGAAAATCTTAAAAGGGTGTTCAGTGTGTGTGGTCCAGAGAGAACGTAGCAAAATTCAGTTCCGAATTCCTTATCCTAGTTCATCAGAAAAGTAACTTTTTCTTTTGCTAAACCGATTTTGTTTGTTTAGTCAAAAGTGTATAACTATAGTTTATGAAAATATAAAATTTATGACTTTATTAGTGGCAAGCATATCTGCAAAAAGCAAAAATTACGTATACTACGAGTATTATAAAGTTCAAGTCTGTTATTTTCATTCACGGTAACTAAAGTTCGAGTTCAAAATTTGCGTTAGCTTTGCTAGTAGGATAGTTATATAAATTATTCTTACATTATATTTTTCACTAACAATAACGTATATTGGGACACAAATGCAACATCGTTAAAATATGCTGAGTAACAAAATGGTAAAACCTCAGCGAAATCCAAAAAAAAAAAAAAAAAAAAA
>Ga0041059_1001396_pt1 | contig 19181 bp, 12 predicted proteins | sample AraColnosormetaG_FD_56232 | JGI IMG/M metagenome (GOLD analysis project Ga0041059, IMG submission 56232) | Arabidopsis roots microbial communities from North Carolina, USA - Col MF nosort | ecosystem: Host-associated > Plants > Roots > Unclassified | place: USA: North Carolina | collected...
ACAATAGCCAATGTGACCAGTTTTGACAAAGTGATACTGAATTACTGATGGGTTTGTTAGGAATGACACGATGGGTTTTACGGTTTTGTTTCCAATCCTTTTTTTCATGGTTTTATTAGTTTAGAAAAGAAAAACTGAATAACATAAATACATAATTTGTCTTTTGATTTGATTTTGGTTTAGTAAATCAAACCAAAATCATGTTAAAATTAGTTTACATATTTTGACTCAGGTTTTTATTTTAGGTAGGTTTTAGTAAAATTAACATTATAATTATAAATAAAATGTTAATGAATTTCCGTTTATTTGATTCGATTTTATCATGTTAAAATTAGTTTTTGTTTGGTCTTTAAATCGACTTTACAGGGCCGGTCCAACAAAAATCTTCTGAAGCTAGAATGCCACTATATCTAAATTGTAAAATACTGAAAACAATCACTTCATAAAAAAAAATGATTTGTATATTTTAGTTTATTGTGATTTACTTTTTTCAACTCATTTTTTTTTTCTATTTTTAATATATCTTTTTTCTTTCTTTCTTTGAAGTTAGTGTAGTTCAATTATATTTTAATTTTTGAGAATATAGATTCGATTTTGGTTCGATTTTGGTTCGATTTTGTATTTCTGCTTCGCAATTTATAAAACCAAAAGGCTTTGTCAACAAAATTTCAGTTTTGAGTATAGTTTGAATATTCTAGTTTGGTTTGGTTACAACTATTTTTCATCTAAGTGATCACTGTTCAATGACCATTTCAAAGCTTTTTTCTCAATTATAGTCCTCAATGAAGTCCAATTATGATTGCAAAAAAGATTAAAAAATCGAACGAAAACAAAAGAATGTTATAATAGTTTGAAAAAGAAAAGAAAGAAAAATAAAGAAATGGTGAGTTTGGTTTTTTGTTCCCTCTCGTTCGAACATCAAGACACACTCTTCCCGTAAAAGTCTCTCTCTCTATCGCAGATAGGTGCTTTGTCTCCTTCTTCGATTACTCCGATCACCTAAAAATCTTTCCTTTTCTTCAAAGCATTTCTCTTTGATTCAAAGACAACACACATAGCTTAGTTCCTACATTAATTTCTCGCAATAAAAAAAGTTCAGATTTCGAGGTATTCTTGCAATCTCGATCGAGTTTCAGATCTGGGGATTCAATAATTAGGGCTTTTGATTCTGCATTGTCAATGACGAATTCGGGTTTCAATGTAAAGATCTGAGGAAAAAGTTTCGATCTTTAGATTTTGACTTGGAGGTTTCTTCGATTGGTGGATTTGAAGAAGATGGGGAAAAGACTTGTGGGTCTTGTGTCAATGATGTAATTTTAGCAGAAAGTTGTTTGCTTTTGAGAAGAAGATGGGATCTGGCCGGAGCAAATCATGTCTAGGCTCGTCGGCGATGGCGAGAGAAGCTTCTGACGTGGCTCAACCTCCTCCGTCGTCTTCTAGTGGTGGTGGAAGGAGAAGAAGATCAAAGAGTCTTTTTTGTGGTCTTCACTCTTCTTGTCTTGCTTCATCTTCTACTTCTCATTACAGTGATGATGATAATGATGAACAGGTCTGGTTTTGATATTTAATTTATTTTGGTCAAATCTGAAATTAGGTCAAGTTCATGAGTTTTGATTTCTTCAGGTGTGTAATGGATGGATGAGGAAGAGTCATGGAAGTGTTACACGGCGTAGAATGGAATCGAGAAGAGATGCATCAGATTGCTATGATAAAGAATTGAAAGATGATAAGAAATCTGAAAACGAAAGACATTGTGATGAGCTTGAGCTTGATGATGAGTGTGGTGTTGAAGAAGAAGAAGAGGAAGCTAGTGTAAGCAATGTACAGATGAGAAATGTTAGCGGTTCGATTCAAGAATCTTCTACTCCAGGTCGAGTTTTTTCGCATTTCAAATTCATTCCTGGTAACATAAGCTCTAGACTTAGCAGAGCTTCAAGTTCAAGATCCTTCAACACGACTTATCCAGTCTCTTCTTCTCATAGAGAAGATGGTGTTACTTCACCTTCAGAATCTGCTATTAGGCTCAATGATAGAGTTGAGTCTCCGAGAATTCCTGTGATTGACAATGTAGTTAGAGATATTGATGCCATGAGATTTGGGGAAGATGGTAGCTTACGTTCTCCGAGAGTAGTTAATGGTATGGATAGTACTTATGCTGGACTTCTTGATAGAAGACATGTTGTACGAGAACCTTCTATTGAGCGCAATGTTAGATTTAGTAGAACTCTGAGTGTTGGAAGACTCCGTGATAGAGTTCTTCGCCGATCTTCACTCTCTGATTTCGCATTCCGTCCCTCGCCACATCAGGGAGAAGAAGATACTGATCTCTTCTCTGCTGAAACCGCAGCAGCAGAGGATGCTCCTGTGACTTCAACGTCTATACTAAATCGTTCCGCTTCTAGCATTCGAAGGACCTTATTCGGCATTCAGGATCATGAGACACCAGCTGCTCTTGTGAGAGAAGGGAGGTATCAAGGTTTATTAGAACACAGATCAGATTTCCTTGAAAGAAGGAGGAGAATAAGATCTCAGGTTTGAAACTCATTGATTCTCTCTTCCTTGATGTGTCTGATCAACTCAAGATCTAACTAACTGATATAACTAATTCCACAGGTTCGCGCTCTTCAAAGATTAGGAAGCCGGTTTGAGAATGTCGCAGTCCATCATGATAGATCTTGTGTCTTATCAGGTCAAGATCAAGCAGGTCGCTGCACATGCCGTGCAGTTACTAACCGTGGTTCGACAACAGCAACAACCGATGAAACAAATGCAAGAGCTAGCATCTCAAGGATAGTATTGCTAGCTGAAGCTCTCTTCGAGGTAAATACATGTTTTCGGTCTCCCTACTAACAGCTTTTTGCCACTATCTTTCTTTCTCATGTATGCTAAGGATCTACAGTGCATTCATTTTAGGTTCTTGATGAAATTCATCAGCAATCTGTTGTCTTATCCTCTCAACAACCATCAGTATCATCTATAGGATCTGTTCCTGCACCTAACGACGTTGTGGATTTATTACCGATAAAACTTTATACTAAGTCACAAAGCGAGGATCCATCACAGTAATGCATACTAAATTCTCAGATCTTTCTTTTGCCAATTGTGATGCTCAAAAGTCTCGAGACCTAATGGTTAAACATGTTTTTTCCTGGAACCTCAGATGTTACATATGCCTTGTGGAATATGAAGAAGCAGACTCTATAAGGACACTTCCTTGTCATCATGAATTCCACAAAACCTGTGTAGATAAATGGCTCAAGGAGATTCACAGGTATGAATGTGATATATAATGTGAAGTTTGGTGACAACTAATTTTCCGCCTTTTTGGTGTGTACTAGATTATCTGATGATGTTTTTATGGCGAAGCAGAGTATGTCCGCTGTGTCGAGGAGATATTTGTAGACATGATCCATCATCGGAACAACATTGATTACAGTCTTATAGACATAATGCTGAAAGATTTTGATTCTACAAGAGACCAAGAACATTCATCGGTTTTTGCCTGCAACTGAATCAATATTGTTGTGTGTTTGCTTTTTGTTTCGTAGCTTACAATGGAAAACAAAAGTGACAGTTTAAAAGATGTAAACTTGTATACCAATTTGATCCAGCATATCTGTAAGAAAGTTAATCCATTGATGTTGTGTGTTTCATGAGCATCTTTGTTTCTGTATTGCAACTTCTGTAAATGTAGTCAAACTTAGTAGCTTATGTTCAAAAACATATTAAAAAAACCTTAATTTATAAGATTGATTCTTTATTAAAAAGAATTTAAGAAATTGCGAACCCAATAATAAGAGAGATTGATTATATATAACAGCTTAAACGATTGTAGAAGGGCAAAGGATTTTATTTATTCGAATGAAATTGTATCAATTATATTATTTTACTTTTAAATTTCAAGAACAATATTCCAAAGATGAATAAATTTTAAGACATCAATGAATAAATTTTAGTCTTCAGTAGATACTGCAGGGCAAGTAGGGTTGCAATTAAGCGATGAACAATCTACGTTCTGAAACGTACTCCTCTCAAAGAACCAATCTCCAACCGCCTTAGCCATTTTCTGAAAATAACAAATCCAAAACAATAATGAAAAATATACTACATATTTATGTTTTATTTTCAGGTTTATGAAAGATTCTAAAAAGTCTTAAATGTCATAGAAACCATTTGTAAATTTTTATAAACCCTTCTTAGATCAAAAGTTTGTGGTATTTTCCAATATTATTTTTACTTTGTACAAGAAAATCAAGTGATTACCGTATTCGCGACTGTGGGACCTTTGTCGCCGGACCAAGTGGCAGCGCTTCCACCTTGGCAATGAGCATGGCACGAGTCCAAGAACAATCCGTTCGTCGTCGCGGATCGAACAGGCGCCAACGCAGCCAACACTTGGTCTCTATATCCTGAAATATTATAATAAACCAATCAGTTTAGTCTAGAAGATATTAACCAAATTTGTTCATTAGTTCCGGTAGGTAAAACATACCTTGAACGGTTTGAAGCTGAGCGGCCGTACACTTCTTAAGATCAAGCTTACAAGTCTTCCATGCTTTGCTTTTATCAACAGAGGTTGGTGCCAATACATTCTTGATCTGCAAAAAAAGGAATAAAATTTTTAAATCCAAATCATATCTAGTGTTATTATTTCTACCGAAAACAATAATCATAAAAACAAAATCGAACCTGCCAAGAATCGAAGGCGGCATTGATGACGAAAAGCGGTGTTTGTAAGGTCTTAGCAACGTATTGAGGGAAGAAACACTGTGAAAATATAAACATAAGCGTTTATACAATATAACGAACTCGGAAAAATTTATGCCTTGTATATCAAGTATGTTTTCGATAAATTTACCAAATCAGGCTTCATACTTGAGGTGCAAGAAGCAGGTAGACTCTTTGCAGATCCCTGTAAATAGTGATCGAGATTAGTCGTGATGGGATACACCTGATATATTAGAGAAATATGGCCAAGGAAAAGAGAGATGTATCCTACGTGGGTCGCTACGACTTTGGCGTAGTAGGATTGGATGTAAGATCCTCCAGTGATATCCTTACTGTTCAAACAACAAAATAACAAAGGTTGTTATTTGTTATCTAGGATGCTAGCAATTGTATGTGTGACTCTCTAGAAATTATGAATGTTACCCGTGGATGAAGTAACCAGCGTCAGAAACACATTTGACCTTAGCCGTTTTAGGGAGAGTGGACTTGAACTGGTCGCAATGTAGAATCGCAGCCAATGCTCCAGCTGAACAACCGGAGAGTATAGCCTGAAATTCATGTAACCAAACATTTTAAATTCCAACACTTCAAAAATTCACTAACAATTAGAGAAACATATTTGAAATTATCATTTTTCATACGTTTTGAGCGTTGCTCATTCCCTTAGCCATAAGATCATCGATCACCGCACGCCAAACCCTAGCACCGCGAAAGAACAGCTTGTGCGTCTGAAAATATTCAAATTACACTCTTAAAAATTTGGAACTTCAACTAAATCGTTATGTGATATTCAATATAAATGATTAAAAATCATCCATGTCCCCATTTCAAGTAGTTAAGTTTAACGGTAATGGTCAAGTGAATTACCGGATCAACAGCTTCTATATCACCGGTGAAAGATGAACCATCGCAATACCGAACTTTGATTCTATTCCAATTGTAAAAGTCTGCAAAACACCCAAAATCCGATTCAGTCTCATTGCATAAGAAAACAAATAAAAAATTCGCTGAACAAAATGAAAAGAAATAAAAAAGAATTGAAAACCTGGATTGGTGCTTTGCTTGCCACCCAAGATACCGGAGAAACCAAAGTCTTTGTTCATAAGCTTAGAAGAACCCTTCATTGTACTTTTACGTTGAACGCATGTAGCTATATCAGTGCACCATCCTCCTCCCTAATGTATTCACATAAGTATATACATATTTAATTAATATCATTATATTTTGTACGTAGTTATTTATGATAACATCTAATAAAATGAGAAAATAAAAATAATACTAACTTCCATATGAACGATCCAATTGTTCACTCCTGAGCCCGATCCCTTATCGAAATGGTATGCTGGCGCGCTACCATCCAAACACACTACAGAAAATATAATATATATACAGTAATTAGTTTTTTTTGTTTGTCAAACATAGTAGATAATTAGTTATAACAATGGTTTTATCTACCAAATTTAAAATCCAAGTTAGTCTCATGAGTAAACACCGATAAAGGTTTTATTAATCTGAAGTATCCAAGATAATGAACATTTATATTGAATACCATTTTGAAATTTGGAAGACACAATTTATTTTTTTGGATTTTTAGAAACTTGACTCAAGACCATTTCCAATGTTGGCTCTATTTTTCTTACTATAAAGCCTCATCATTAATTCGATTTTTCTATCTATTCATACTATCCATTCTCGAACCTGATTCCTAATAAGCAATTGAAAATAAAATTATTGTCTACCAGCTCCTTTAGCCACTGCAGATTCAAGATACGTGATGGGCACAGCTCTGGCTCCGATCACCACCACGGCTAGCACTAAAATGCTTGACCACATTTGTTTTAGCCACGTCATTCTATAACAAAAGAAAAAAAGTTATAACTCACAAATTAGTAAAAATGAACTTGTCCGAACCAAACATAATTTATTATGGCTATAATGACAAAATCGAATAGAATGTTAATTATCTCCCAAATAATGTAGAGGATTGACTCTAACAAAAAGCTTTGAGATCAAGCGATGTGTTCGGATCTCAAGTAATCGTACATGTGTTATGTGTAACTTGCACATGGTTTTAATATAAAGCTTATCTTTTGTTGTTTCTGTATCAAAGTAAGAACTTAATGAATTGAGAAAATATATTCTATATTGAAAATATCACCATTGGTCCATTCAAAAAGTTGGGGAAACAAAATGACCAGTCCATGTGTGTGCATTAGTATTTTCCTCGATTGATGTAATCCACCGAAAAATAATTTATAATATTATTACTATAAATACGAAATATATAAATAAATTCCCTTCAATATTAATCATATTAGGAACAACGACTTACTCATAGTTATAATCAGTGAAGACACGAACAACTATTAGAAGGATAAGTTGCAATATTCAATTAGTAATCTTTCGTCCCTATATATTTGTATTAAATGCTATTTAGATGGTACAATGGTAGCTCTATGAACAATGAATGAATTAAAATGTGAGTGTATCCGAAAATACCCTTCTAGACCAAACTTAAACAGACCGCAATTCATGGCGTCGGGAGGGCCAAAATGAGAACCATGCATATGATGAGATTACGACTTATATCATTTTAAATTCAAAAACAATTTTGTTGAAACCAAACATTGCAATTTGTTGTAAGTGGATTATTGGACCGCCAACTAATTGGGGGAAAATAAAATTAAACCACTTCTTGGAAGAAAAAAAATGCCAAAAATAGGATTGAAATCAAAACATTGCAAGATCTTTTCCATCACGATTATATGACCGTAATTGTTTCTCTACTAATAGTTACTTGGTTAAATCCAAGAAATGACTCACAATTAACATATCTAGTTTTCAAAACATATCTAATAAGCTATGGTTGAGTAAGAAAATCTGAGTTTTAACTCGTAGATCAATATGAAAGAACTGGAAACTATCAAAGAAATAATAACAGAAACTTCATTTAAACAAATTCTAATAGAGACTTCATTTTTAGGAAAAGAGACGAAGAAGATTTACCTTGAGAAAATGACTCTTCAGATTCTTATTCACGTAGAGAAGAAAAGAAGTTTTTTTTTACAATGTAAAAATGAGTAACAGAGGACTCTTCGAGAGTAAGGTTTACAAGTTCAAAGAAAGCCATTGATGTCCTCTCTGTTATATAGATGGATACAGAATACCACACGTCGAAAGAAAACCTTTTTTTTTTCTTTTTCTTTTTTGCTTCATTTAATAAAAATAAATATAAAAGTTTTATTGTTACTTTCATGTATTTGCCAGGTCACGAGAATTCAACGTTAAAGACTCTCAAGAAAACTACCTTCGTAGTAATATGACCAGTATTCACATATCGTATATAATCTAATTCCTTTAAGTATTTTGTTCAATTTATTAATAGTTTCACATAAGAATATTACAATAAATAAACAGAAAAATGAATTCTATTTTTGTTTAGTTTATTATAAAGTTTTATGATTTATTATGAGGATGCAGTATTTCTTTTATACGTAGTAGTTGGTACAATAGCGATGACCTATATCGAAATCAAAAGTTATGTCTGGATGGAATCTAAGGAAGCTGCTGTACTAGTGTCCATATCAATTCGGCTCATGAGATGATTTTTGTCTTCAAAACTTTTAAAATTTGAAATTACATGACATTGAATTATTTCTGCAAAAGGAAATTAATTTGCCACGTGTGGTATTGTGTCGGTCCTCCTCCAAATGCACCGAATCAAGTTAATGCGGAATGCCGAGAGTTTAAGACCTAATGCTAATTTACTTACATTATTCTGACTTTTTGTCTTCCTCGTCTTCATAATGTATTCAATAACTTGAATAAATGAATCATTACTTTAATTTTTTACCTTCTTTCTCCACAAATGAATATTAGGGTAGAAGTTAAACAGATTTATATCTCTTCATTATATTTTTGTAAAAAATGATTGATATTGTTTCGGTGCAGAAGTCAAATTATTAAGTAGCTTACTATAATCCTTGAATCGGCGTTCTTTATCCTCAATTAAAAAGATTCTTTATATATAGAAGAACCATATATTCTTGTCATTGAGAAGGTTGTGTGTATCTCATAACCAATTAAAATAAAATGGAAATTTACGTACCAACATGGTGAATTTTTCAATATACGTCAAAAAACCATTTATGATATGCTGGTGGAGGATGTTTCATTATGAAGGTAGATTTATGATCAAAAGAACATCAAACTTATTTAAAATTGTTTGGATATTACAATTATCTGTCTATGTCTATAGGTATATTAGTATTTATTACTATAATTTTAGCGGACTACTTCAAGAAAAGAGAAAAATTATCTCATATTGATTAATGTATAGTTGATAAGTCTGTAATTAGTATGAATCTTGATGTAGTATGTCTAACTATAAAAATAAATGAATTTGGGAAAGATCATTACCAAATGATGTAAGAGGAAGGTAGGGTCCGTGGGACTAGGAGGAGAAAGGGATAAGGAAAGTGGCCTGGAAGATCTGTCGATTACAATTTACCAATTTTTAAAATTCTTTGTTTTTTCTCTAAACAGAAAAAATGAGAATTATGTTATATATTTCCAAAACCAAAACGCGTTTAATAATACAAGTACTAAATAATACAGAGAGAGCATATAGGTTTTGACTTTGACTTTTGAGTCACGACTTTGTTACATTTATTTGAACACATGATGTTTGTATTTAAATAATCTGAAAATTTTGAATATGTGATAGACCATAACATGTAGTCTATAATATTTAAATCTAAAGAATTTCAAAATCCGAGTTTCATACTAACCTTCCGAAATGTGTAGACATTTATTAGATTTTATTTTGTTACTAAAAACTTTTTTGAATGGTCATAAATAATTAAAACTACCATGAAAATTTTTAATCTGCCAAAGAGAATATTTAGAGTAAATCATTCAATCACTAGACCACCATCATTTAATTACCTACTTATATATATTTGTATTATTGAAATCAGAAATGAGTATGCGGAAGCGAAGCATTTAAAAATATAAAAACAAGTTTTATAAAATTTTTAAAAAGTGAATAGGTGTTAAAAGCGTATACAAAAAATTAAATCAAATAATTATCATATTAAAAAATATAATGAACCACAGAAGTCTAATGCATGAATTTTAAATACCTCAACTACAAATAAAAACAAGATAGTTTAGTTTTACACAATAAATAAAAATCAAATAGTTCAAAGCCAAAATTTAGATCACGATCTTCATTCTCATCTTCTTAATTCATCAAATAGAAATGGTTTCAAATTCGGTTTTAAAAACATCATTAAATTCAAGGTTTTGAAAGTTAATTTAATTCAATTAATTAATCATTCCAAGATTTATCAAATAATGATTCATGTGGTGGTCATATTTTTAAGGATGATCTTATAAAACTAAAGTACAAAATTAGTATGCAATTAAATTGCAAAATTAGTTTTGGTTTTTTATTTGTAAAAACAACTATCAAAAATATTTGGGATATTTTCATGTTTCCTATTTATATATGACATCAAATTTTTTAAATAGAAATGCAAACTTCAAAATAGAATTGTAATCTTCAAACGAGCTTTCAAAGTAGAATTTTTAGAAGTGAAGTGACTAGTGAGATTTCAAAAACTTCTTATTCAACTAAGATTCTGAAGTGGGAAGCGGACCTTCAACAAAGCTTCCGTACTTCCTAGGTTACCATTTAATTTTGAATTCATATATTGTATTCTATTGATCAAAAAGAAGGTTGAAGGAGAGCAGATGCTCATAACTTTTAATTATTCTAATCAACATGGTTTCATGAAAACTATTAGTTTCATGAAAACCACTAAGCAAGTATATAAATTGTAGTCTTAAATTTAGAATGTTTGTACCGTTCCCGTATTATTCTTATACTGAAAAAAAATAAAAATTATCCAAATAAATTCATGTTTTAAAATGATCTTTAGTTTGGATCATATGAGTTTATATCCGTATTAAACAATTTCTTAGCTTATTTATATTAAATGGAAAAAATTACCAAAACAAGGTAAACATAGAAAATTTAGTTATTTGTTTCGAGTTATGATTTTAGATTTTATGAGGACTTTTTCTATTTTAATTAATTTATTTATTTATTAATTTTTCGTAGTTGTTATCTTTATGATGTATGTACCCGTTTTTTTAACTTTTGATTTGTTCGTTTATATTTCCGTCTTTGTATCTGCTTCCTATTTTTGTGTTTCAATTAATTTGTACAACTCCTCCATAAAAATCACCTAATTAATTATTAATGAAAGTAAATGAAAATAAAAAGATAAATCAATAATACAAGGCATGTTAATAATTGTATATCGATCAAAAGATAAACTGAATTAAATGATAAAGATATTTTTTTAGTAAATTACTAGTAACAAAACTGCGAAAACAAATATTTGTGTCTTTAAACTTAAGATATGCTCCATTAACTCTCTCTATATATATCAAGAGGTAAAATGAAAAGAAAATCATTTGAAAGATTACCAATTCCCTTTAGTAGTAAGATCTGTCGAAAGCAAAAAACACAAAATGCAAAACAATTGTCCCATCCTTGGTCCCAAATGTGACATCTGTGAATGCTCAGGCAGTGGATGCGAATCTCGCTTCTACAAATGAACTTGAGAAAACTCTACCAATCATTCTAACAAATCGATTTATATTTTCCATTTGTCAAAGTTCATGTTCTAGATGTTTTAGATTCGGTTTGGATTATATCACTAGCTAGGTTCAAAGTACGTTGGAACATTCTAAGAAAACTGAAACCAAAAACCTAATGTAACCCTAATTGACCAAATGTGTTTCTACAAACCTTATTATAATACCAAAGATTAAAGATTTGTAGTTTGGTGTGTCTAGGAATGAAGGTGGAGTGGCCAGAGCTAAGAGGAGTGAGTGGACTTCAAGCAAAGGCAACAATAGAAAGTGACAATCCACTTGTGACTGCTTTCATTTACCCTCAAGGTGTTTATTTACCATCGATCAATTGTTGCAACCGTGTTATTCTCTATGTTCCAGCCGAAGATTGTCCTAATGGTCCTGTCCAAAACCGTCTACTCGTCGGATGATCCACTACGTTGTTTTCTTTTTTCATAACTCAATTTTTCATCTTGATCAGTTTCAATAGTTTTCTTAAGTAACGTACGTTCTACTTTTCCAACTGTTCTCATGAATAATAAAAGGAAATTCTAAGAGTTAATTCTACAAATTCATTATCAGTTTCGATTCTTAATAACGTATATAATTAAAGAACGGCGTAAACTTAAAGAAATATCATTAAGAAAAAAATCATTTAAAGCAACTTTTTTTTGTTTTCACACTCTGTATAAAATGTAAAAACCAATAAATATAAATTTCTTAAAAAACTTCTCTAGTGGACAATAATACAAAAAGATAACTAAATTTGATGAAAAAAACAATGGGCCTTTAATCCTAGTAAGCCCATCACAACGGCTACAACAATTTGAGAGGCGACGCCATTAATCTCCATCGAAATCTATAAGAAAACAAGTTTATCCAAAAAAGATAAGTAAACTTGATAAAAACCCAATGGGCCTTAAATCTTAGTAAGCCCATCACAACGGCTATAACAATTTCACTAAAAAAGTATCTTCTTGGCTCCATTAATGTCCATCTTTCTTCTTTTGTCAGTCTTCTTCAGTGCAGACTCTCACTACAACACACGAAATTGCCAACTTCTCAAGTCAGCTACTTTTTCTCTTTGTACGTTTCCTTTACTCTTTCTTTCTCTCTCTAATTTGTTTTTGCTCTTTCTTTTTCTTCCTTACCTTCGTAATTTCAAAGTTAGTCTTTTTTTAGATGTTCTTCTGATCTTCTCTTCGGTGACCTATTTTGATTTCTTCCTGAATTTTGTGTTACTGCTGATGTTTAGCTTCTAGGGTATGTTTGATTCTTTGTTATTTATTCGTTTAGGGCTTAGTTTCTTACATTTGCCTAAAATCTTACTCTGTTTGGTCGGTTTTGGCTATGGAGAATGTGTTTTGTTTCTGAAGAACGTTGTGTTTTAGATCTAAGAGCTTGTTTCCTGCATTTACCCATTTTGTTTTTCTCTTGTAATCGGATTTGCAGGTTCACTGTGTTAAGGTTTTGTTGTTGTTGTTGTTACTGTTGAAGCCATTACTTGTTGCGATGGAGAAGACTTGTGTTGAGGATGAGTTAACACTCACTGTCACTAGACTCAACAGTGAGTCTAAGAGACGGAAAATCTGTAAGTCTTTGGAGAAATACAAAGCTGATTCAGCTGGGATATTGAGGAGTGTACAGGACCATCTTGATATGCTTGAAACCGATATCGAAAAGAAGTCTCGGGAAGTTGAAACCAAGGAGAACAAGCTTCAAGTTCTGAGCTTGAAATTGGGGAAAGTCCAGAAGCAGATTAAAGCAGCAGAGATTGAGTCAGGTGACAAAGAAAAGGAACTAAATTTGCTAAGGAATCAGATCAAGTCAGAGGAAAACCATATTGAGAAACAAACAGATGCACTTGAAGCTAAAAAGCGAGAGATTAAAGCAGCAGAGATTGAAGCAGGTGACAAAAGAAAGTAACTTGATTTGCTAAGGAATCAGATCAAGTCAGAGGAAACAACACTCATTGAGCTGAAGAAATCAGTGCAGAATACTCAAAGAGAACTTGAGCTGAAGAAGAAAGAGTTGAGAACGACGAGTAGTGTATTTGTTAAGCACGAGCAGCAGCCTGTTGCAGCAGAGGCTGAGCAGTTTAGTGGAGATCATCTCATGCGTTATGAAATCTCATCAGTTAATCTTGGTCACCTTGAAGTTTCCAATGTTCTTAGAGCTAAACGTAATCCAAGAGGATATGTTCTGAATTTAGTGGAGGGAGAAATTATGGATGTTCATCGAAAAAAAGAATCTGGTTTAGGGGAGTTACTGCTGAAGAATTTGGTTCTGTTTTTTGAAGAGCTAGCAGAAATTAAAAGATGGGACCAGTCTCAACTGCAGCTCAAGGCGACACAGGTTGCTACTCTTTGGAAAAGGTTGATAAACATTGAAGCTCCAAGATCATCTCTCGAGGCTTTGGCGTTTTTGTTGTTCATTGTGGCATATGAATTAAAGAGTTTGATCAATGAAGAAAAGACTGCTCTACTTGTCACATCTGTTTCTAATTACAAACAGGGTCCAAAACTCTTTCATTCCCTTGGTCTTAAACTAAAGATCCCCGGTTGGGTTCTAAGACATTTCTGATACATAAAAACAGAAGTATGAAGCAAGGTCTTCTGACTCTTTTCCTATCTTTTGCAGATTATGTTATAGGCCTCATAAACAACCGTCATTATATACCTGCAGCCCGACTTGTATCTTTGTTCGACCTTAAAGACTTCTCAGCCCAAAATCTCTTAATGAAAGCGGTCATCGATTTAAAACGCTCTGCGCTGGAAAAAGTAAGAACTGGTTCATGTGATTAATCTTGGTCATTTATGCTCACTCATGTGTATATGTTTTTGATTCATCTTTTAGGCTGATAACAAAGATGTTGGAAGATTGAAAGCCATCGTTGAACTTGCAGCAGATTATAAGCTTGACATTGATATTTCAGCGGACCTTATTGCCAAACTCATGTTTCATAAAGAAAACCCAACACCACCTGAGCTTCATTGCTCTGTTGAAGCACCAAGCCCATCAGCAAATGGTGGGTCTTCAGGTTCAAGGGTGGGACTTCAGGTTCCTAAACGAGAGACTAAAGCCTTCGTGAACCCATCAACAAATGGTAGGTTCTAATGTCAGATACTCATTATATGTTAACGCTCTAGTAGGAACCAATTTAGCTTGTACTAGGTCTCTCTCTCTCTCTCTCTCTCAATTATCAATAGGCTTGTTCCAAGTTGGTTGCTTGTCTGTTTGATAAACTTGTTCCACTTTTGGTTCTTGTTATATCTAAAGCTTGACTTATATTAGAGAGGGTAAGTATTCATGTAGCTATGTCACTGTTCTTTGGGTTGTGTTATGGTAGCGTGTCGGAGAAGGTAAATATACGTATGATTAGGGCTTTGTTTGCCATCCCAAACGTAAACGAAAAGAGTTCCCATCTGTGAGCTCTAAGCATTTTGAATCGAGACCGAGCCGCTTGAACCGAACCAAAACCAAAGCAATTGAAAATATTTGAAAGGACTTAACTGAACCAAATTTATTATCAATCATATTTACACCAGGATTTATTAACTGTTTTTTTGTAGAAATTTATTGGAAAATACTCTAAAAAACATCATTTTGAAAATTATATGCAAAAAATATTTTGCTGACTATTAAATGAAATTTCTCAAATTTATTACTATTAAGGAACATGTGATGAATTATTAATGTTCCAACGAAAAAAGCTCTCTTTTTGCTGTAAAAAAAAAGAATCTCTTTTTTGCTGTTAAACGATCCAAAATAGAGATCAATTATTGATATTAATGTAATACTATTAATAGTTCATTTTGACACCAAGATTCATTATTAAGTAAAATGTTTTTGTAGATATTTCTTGGAAAAATTCTTCAAAGAAATTACCATTTTGAAAAATTCTTTCTACAAGTTACTCATGAAATTCTCTATTCGTCTTTTGGAAAATTACACAAACTTGCTATCTTGCCAGATACATACATAGAGTTGCTAAGGTTGGATTATATATAGCTTCCAAGTTCTCCAACAAATGAATCGTCCAACTTGGTTTGAAAGGATCCGGACGATGTTTCTCACAACTTCATGTGGAACTAGAATCGTTTTTATGGAATATGAACAATAAAATGTTTAATCTCAGTTTTATTGAAAATTATAACTATAATATAACTAATATTTTTGTATATATAATTTTATTTCAGATTTTTAGATGTACTATTCGGTTTTTTAGGTTCAGATAATTGAGTAGAAACATTTATAATTTGTTCGAGTTTTATGACAATTTGATTCGGTTCGGTTTTGGAACCGCATTTTTTTGGATTGATTTCAGATTTTGGATTTTAGTTTTTTGCCCAAACCTAGCAATACTGGTTTGTAAATTATCAAAAAGTTGGTAATCTATTAAATGAAAATTTCTCAACTTTATTACTATTAAAAGAACATGTGATGAATTATGGTGAATTATTAATGTTTCCAACCAAAGAAGAGATCAATTATTGATATTAATGTAATACTACTTTATTTGATGTGACCTCGGTTTTCAACTTTTTTTCTCAATACCGAACCAAAATCATAATGAAAATCAAACAAACAAAACTAAACCGGGTAAAATTGATTCGATATCGGTTGATTTATACCTGACATGAAGATGCCACGTAAACCAACATGATTTGTTTCTCTATTTAGTCCTTTTTTTTCTCGATTCGTCGAAACAAGTGAAGAAGCTCGAATCAAACGAGTGAGAGAGAACACAAAAAACAAAATCAAAATCTCCGGTGAATCAGGAACTGTACGTCGGAGATTGTGAAAACACGGTGGTCGAAAAAGATGGCGGGACAATCACGAAAATGGATGATTCTGGTAGCGACGATTTGGATTCAAGCATTCACCGGTACGAATTTCGATTTCTCGACGTATTCGTCGAATTTGAAATCGGTTCTAGGGATTTCGCAAGTACAATTGAATTATCTCGCCGTCGCTTCGGATCTTGGTAAAGTTTTCGGTTGGTCATCGGGACTTGCACTCTTGTATTTCCCTCTTTGGACGGTTCTTTTCGCGGCGGCGATTATGGGTTTCGTTGGTTATGGTGTTCAATGGCTCGTCATCACTAACGTCATCTCTTTGCCTTATATTCTGGTAAAAATTATTTTTCTCAACATTTTCTTTGTCTCTGTTTCTTTGATCATGAATCAATTTGTGGAAAACCAAATCAGAAATTTCGAATTTATTTTTAAGATATTATTAGTATGGTTAATCATTATAGATGAAAACTAATGTAGTTTAGTTACTTTATTGCTCTAATGAATATATAATCCATTGAATAGTTTTTGTCTCTTTTCTCAAAACGGAGTTCTTAATTGAAGTTTTACACTAATGTTGTTCATGACTTAATTCATACATTTCTTTTTAATACATAGAATGAAGTATAGTTCAATTCGAGAAATGTTTGAAGTTTTATTAGTAGTTTAGTTCTACATGTTATTAAAATTCGTATTTTTTTGATATAAATATTTTCTTGGTTACTAATGGGAAGAAATCAAGCTTTGGAAGTTCAGAAGAAGAGTCGGTGATGGTTGATTGTTTTGATTAGTAGGTAACATTTCACTGGTTGGTCTCACGTGTTTTCTTTGGCTTTGTTCTGATTTGGCTTGGCTTGATGACTATCTCGAGAATCTTTATTGTTTCCTTGTGATCGGATCTTCGTTTTGTGTGTCTGTGTATAATACTACCTCTTTGTCGCCAATTCATTTAAATAGTGTTCTTTCTTGCAGAAAATGGCAGTTGGGTTTTTCTTCTGAATTATTCTTTTTGATGAGTAGGCATTTGAGGATCTTTTTCATGTGGTAAATATAATATTGAATTTTCAGATAGAAGTGTTATGTCTATATGAAATTATTTGAATTATCTTCCATTGAGACTAGGCAATTAAAAAAAATGAGTCTTTTTTCCTGGGAGGAATGATTAACTTACTTGGAGAGAAGATTGTGATCATATCTGAAATTTTGTTAGGAATTTTTTTTATTTATAAAAGTCTTGAATCTTTTAAAACTGCTGTTGCTCACTGAACTGGCGACTAACTATGAATTTGTGATGTTATTGCAGGTGTTTCTGTGTTGTTTGCTAGCTGGGCTAAGTATCTGTTGGTTCAACACAGTCTGCTTTGTGCTCTGCATCAGAAACTTCCCTGCAAACAGATCACTTGCACTTTCTCTCACAGTGAGCTTTAATGGTGTAAGTGCTGCTTTATACACTCTTGCTTACAACGCAATCAATCCTGTTTCTACAGAGCTATACCTACTCTTAAACGCTCTTGTACCTCTTTTTGTCTCATTTGCTGCACTCATCCCTATTCTTCGCCAACCGCCTCTTGAACCTCTTCCACCAGATGGAGTTCGAAGAGACTCTCTCATGTTTCTATTGCTTAACATATTAGCGGTCTTGAACGGTGTTTATCTGCTTCTCTTTCGTTCAAAGACTTCTGATGTAACTTCAGCTCGTCTTCTCTTTGGTGGATCAATACTTCTCTTGATTCTTCCTCTATGCCTCCCTGGTCTAGTCTACGCTCGCAATTGGTATCTACACAACATCCACTCCAGCTTCCGTTTAGAAGGTTCTGGTTTCATTCTTGTTGATGTTGATGAGCTTGAGATGCATAAAGGAATGGTGACACGTGAAGCCAGCCTTGAAGGCTACCAGTTGCTTAACGATGATGTAGTGCGAGCTGTCAATACTCCTGATCAGAAGAGTTTCATTGAAGATGACGACGGATGTTGTTGCACAAAGGTCATTACAAGAAATCAGCTTGGAATGTTGGGAGAGGAACATCCTCTATCTTTCCTCTTATGCAGATCAGATTTCTGGCTTTACTATATAGCCTATTTTTGCGGCGGCACGATTGGACTGGTTTACAGCAACAACCTGGGACAGATTGCACAATCTTTAGGACAAAGCTCTGAGACAACAACTCTTGTCACGCTTTATTCGTCTTTCTCATTCTTCGGTAGATTACTTTCAGCAACACCAGACTATATCAGAGCGTAAGTCCCTTGCACAAGCCTTTGTACACCTCTGGTTCTAGCGTGATGAGAAGATTATGATGTTATTGTAATGTGAATTTCTGCAGGAAGGTTTATTTTGCTAGAACTGGGTGGCTAGCCGTTGCTCTTTTACCAACCACAATTGCTCTTTTCTTGTTGGCATCATCAGGAAGCTTGGCAGCGTTACAAGCAGGAACTGCTCTAATCGGTCTAAGTTCGGGTTTCATATTTGCAGCAGCGGTTTCCATAACATCTGAGCTTTTTGGACCCAATAGCGTTGGGGTTAACCACAACATCCTCATCACAAACATACCGATAGGATCGTTGGTCTACGGTTTCTTAGCTGCTTTGGTCTATGAATCCCATAGCGTGGCTGGGTCAAAGACCGAGTCGGTTATATGTATGGGAAGAGACTGTTATCTCCAAACGTTTATGTGGTGGGGATGCTTGTCGGTGATTGGACTAGCTTCAAGTGTTGTCTTGTTTCTGAGAACCAGACGAGCCTATCAACGTTTTGAACAAGATCGGATAACTTCCAGCATGCTCTATTCTTAGTATTTCCTCCAATGAATATGGGATAATTGAAAATGGCGACCCAAACTTGTGCAGAGATGTGTTCGTGCACAGAATTTTTGATATTGTTTAGCAGAAATAAAAAGAAAGAGGGATTTGCTTTATAGCATCTTCATTAGGGTATCTAAAATCACAATAAAAAATTTCAAAAGTAATAGAAAAAAGTGAAGGATTCCTGTTTTTTTTTTTTTTTTTTTT
>Ga0041059_1001397_pt1 | contig 19173 bp, 22 predicted proteins | sample AraColnosormetaG_FD_56232 | JGI IMG/M metagenome (GOLD analysis project Ga0041059, IMG submission 56232) | Arabidopsis roots microbial communities from North Carolina, USA - Col MF nosort | ecosystem: Host-associated > Plants > Roots > Unclassified | place: USA: North Carolina | collected...
CTCTTAGAGTCTATCGACCAGTGAAAAAAAAAAGACAGTGAAAATACGANAAGAGAAANAAAAAAAAAAAACAGAGAAGGTAAGAAAAATTCAAAGCGAGGTTCTCGGGAACCAATCTGGAAGGAGGAGGGGTGCAGAGAGAGAGAGAGAGAGAGAGAAGCGAAGACGATGGCGATGATAGGGATGAACATTATTGGGCTATTCATGGTTCTTATGTTGCTTCTCATCTCCCTCATCATCCTTTTCGCCTGCAAGCCATGGCGATATTTTTCTCGTTTCCGATCCTCCTCTCGTTTTTCTTCTACCTTCAAGGTTTCTTCTTCCTCTTCCTCTTATCTCATTCTCTATTCAATTTTCAGAGTCTTCGTTCCACGGCTTCGTTTTTTGATTTTTGATTCGATTTTATGTCGGATGGTTTGTTTTCGCGAAATGATCAATTGATAAAGGATTTGATCATCAGTGACAAGTGTTACGTCGCTGGATCATGATGCTTTTCTCGTGGATTCCGATAGTAGTTGGGGTTATTTGGCGATTTCGTTGATTGATTTTGTCGACGTGGGGGCGGTGAGATATATATTGTGTGTTTGGTTTCTGAAATAATCTGATTGACTTTTTGGAGATGATAATGTGTTGTTGAGTTTTCTCACTGTTGAAAAATTAGGATTCTTTTGTTGTTGTTAGATTCTTTTGAAGCTCAAGAGTTGATAGATTCGTTTGGTTTATAATGAGTGTGGCTGGATTTTCTCTGCCTGCTCGATTTGCACAAAATGGTTTTGTTTGAATAAAGCGTAATGGCCGTTTCAGCTTCTTTTGTGTGCTATGTTTTCTTCTTCTTCTCTAGCCATGGCTAATTGACATTTTCAACGGCTCAAACTGTTGATGTGCACTTAGACAGACATTGGAAGTAGGGAACTCTTGTGAATTTGCTTGCGAAAACTGTCGATTTGTTTCTGAATTTGGACATTGGTGCTTATATATTAGGCAATGTGAATGTTGCCAAGAACTCAGTTTCAGTGTGGGAAATTATCGTGGGAGAACTTCTTCCTCATTAGTTACCTTTTTGTAGGAATTCTGTGAGTTTTGTTTTTTTTGTATTTTTGTCTTTCTACCGGAGAAATGGTAACAAATGAATGAAAAAGGTGAAATCAGCTGTTCATTCATTTCCTAGCTCTGTTATACTCTACTCCTTACTAATCTAATAGGCGGTTTTACTCTCACTGGAAATAGGATACAGCTCATCCATCTAGTCTTTTCGCTTGTAGATTTCATTTGTTTGCAATTTCTCCATAACTTGGATAACATACTAAAATTGTATAAGAACTAAATCCACCTTATTATTACTACATTCTTCATATAGGGAAATATTGAGTTTCTCATCTTTCAGCTATTGAGTATCCAGTTTACGCAACTTTTTTTTTGCTCCTAGCCCTAATTCTTTCAGCGCCATTGTTTGCAGGTGGGGGATTTGCAGAGACCACTTATTTCTGATGATGGAAATTTGATCCAAGGACAAACCAGTGAGGTAACAAGGGAATATGATTTAGAGGGAGCTTGCTACCAAAATGATGGACTTTTGCATTCATCTCTGACTGAGGGACGGTTTTACAAACAAAGGCTTCCTTCGTCATCTCCCCATTTCTCCCAAGGTACTCATTGCCTCTTTCCTCCCCTGCTATGTCCAGCTCTGGTAGACAAGTTGGATTGACTCTAGATCATTAGCGTGATGGAAATGATACAGTTGTATCAGAAACATCCTCTTTGCATTATGAACTCTATGCATCACTCATTCTTGACCTTACCAATCTGCCCTAACTTATGTAGGTGAAAGCTTTGTTCTAGAAGTAATTTCTGAACCTTCTGACAATGCTTTGGTGGGCCAAACGCTTAAACTTCCAGCTGAAAAAGGTTCCTTGGCAGAAGTGCAAACATATGACTGGCAGAATAACAGAAATGAAAACTTGCAATATAATCTGGAAAAGGATCGACTTATTAATCTTTCTCCGAGGCTCGTGGAAGATCAAAGTAATTTCTTATTCTTTTGCTTGCCTAGGGTGTGTAATACAACTTCAATCCATTTTTTGAATTACTTGTGCAAGACATATATCATATTTTGTGTTAGAAGTGCAGGAAGTTGGCTGTTCCTGGAAGTCATCGCGGGTCCTGCCATTGGGCTTCAACATGCTGTGAACTCCACAAGTTCCTCCAAGCTGCCAGTGAAACTTGGAAGGGTTTCTCCTTCTGATTTGGCATTGAAGGACTCAGAAGTCTCTGGGAAACATGCACAGATAACATGGAACTCTACTGTAAGGAGCTATGTAGATTTATTTATACGACTTCTGCATGCCACTTCTTACACTGTGCGTCACACCTGCCTGGTTTTGATTTCAGAAATTTAAATGGGAGCTGGTAGATATGGGTAGCCTAAATGGAACTCTCGTAAACTCTCATTCAATAAGTCATCCTGATTTAGGCAGCCGGAAGTGGGGTAACCCTGTCGAGCTTGCAAGTGATGATATAATAACTTTGGGAACAACAACAAAGGTCTATGTAAGTCAATCTGAGTGGTGAAGGTGCTTGCTGGTAATTTTTTTTGTTTCCCTTGTTAATTTCATGCAATTTCTTTTCATCTTTGGAAGGTCCGTATCTCCTCTCAGAATGAGTTTCAGATACCCTTCAAAATTGGTGTGGCCTCAGATCCCATGGCTATGCGTCGAGGAGGCAGGAAACTTCCGATGGAAGATGTTTGTCATTACAAGTGGCCGCTTCCTGGGGCTAATAAGGTTACCTTGATTAGTGATTTGAGTTGTATGTATGATGATGGGCTTCGCTGCTTTTGATAACATAATTCCAAATGTATATGGTTTCAGTTTGGACTGTTTTGTGTTTGTGATGGACATGGGGGATCAGGGGCTGCTCAATCCGCAATCAAGTGAGTCTTTCTTAAAAAAATCCAAATCACCTCTATTAACTATTTCTTTTATAAAATCCTCCTCGATAGGTCTTATTTTGGGTTTTCTTTGTATGCTTAACCTACGAAATGTCCTAACCTGAAAAAGGCTGCGGTTTTGGCTGTGTTTAAACTTCTAACAGCATCCGCCTTTCTGAGTTTTTCTTTATTGTTTTTGCTTCATTTATTAATCAACTTCTTATGTAGTTTAAAATTTTTAGCTGCATGTGATTAGCCATGCAAATGTGTTACAGTTAGGGCAGGCGTGGTTACAGCCGGGAACAAATATATGAAACTTTGTTCTGTTCATTTTTGTAAATGGGCTTAGTCATTATATGTTAGGAGCCTTCACTAACTACTGGAGCATCTTTGATTTACTTGTGTCTCCAACAACGGCAATTATATACTTGAATATATAAGCTAATTAAACTTCTTCTCCAGAATTATTCCGGAGGTTCTAGCGAATATTTTATCAGACTCGCTGAGGAAGGAGAAAGTGTTATCAAAAAGGGATGCTTCGGACGTCCTTAGGGACATGTTTGCTAAAACAGAAGCTCGCCTCGAAGAACACCAATATGAGGTATTTCAGTTTGTCCTTTTCTTTTCCTTTGATGGCATGTTTGCCTTCTTGACGACTTGGCTGGAACTTTTTCATTGCTTCCTACTTAATGAATTAGTTGATCGATGCAGGGTTGTACAGCTACTGTTCTCTTGGTTTGGAAAGACAATGAAGAAAACTTCTTCGCACAATGTGCCAATCTTGGGGATTCAGCATGTGTTATCCAGTACGTAAAAAATATTATATTGCTATTCTTGAGATTCGTAGTTGCTGAGCTTGCATTAACCAGACTTGTAGCAGCATTTCTTGGTGTAGAAAGAGGGAGGGGACTTGATTACTCAGATTAGAAACAAAGATCTTGCGTGTTTAAAGCGTGAGTGAGTGTGGTCTTCTTAATGAAAACCTCTTGGTTTGGAAACAGTAGATGATTACTAATATAGGCTTTATAGTAGAGTAAATAGACATCAATAGATGAGATTGTTTCACGTCGGAGTAGAATTTTTTTGGATAAGAAAAAGAATATTTGAATGTCGTTGCTTTGCTTTGTGGAAATAGAAAGAGAGTTTATCCCTACATCTTCCTTGATACGGATCTTAATTAATAATAAAAAAATTCTGATAGTTGTTTTGCTCTTAGGAATTAATGGTCTCGGCATTATAATAGTAACTTCGACTTTCTTAACTGATTACGATTTGGTTTGCATTTGGCAGTCTTGGTGGCAGATATATACAAATGACTGAAGATCATCGAGTGGTTAGCTTGAGCGAGAGAAAACGATTCCAAGAAGCAGGACTAGCCTTGAGAGATGGAGAGACTCGGCTTTTTGGTATTAGCTCAATGAATTAAACACGCTCAGGTGATTGCAACTTCTTTGTAACAAAATGACCAAATCTGATGTGATAATTTTCTTCAGGTATAAACCTTGCGAGGATGCTTGGAGACAAGTTTCCAAAGCAACAAGACAGCCGTTTCAGTGCAGAGCCATATATAAGTGAGCCTTTGCGTATCGATCAATCTAGTAAAGACGTATTTGCTGTATTGGCTAGGTAAAAAAACATAAACATAAACATAATAAGCTTTTTCCCGTTTTCTGATTCTTGCTCGCTAATTTTTGAAATCCGAATACTGCAGTGACGGGTTATGGGACGTGGTAAGTCCGAAGAAAGCTGTGCAGCTTGTACTTCAGGTAAAATCAATTTCTACTCGTTGAGACATTTGCTATGTCTGAAAACGTCGATCTCATGTAATGTTTATGTTATGGCAGATGAGAGATAAAGAGAGAGGGAGAGAGAGTAGTGCGGAGAAGATAGCAAACGGTCTGCTGAATGAAGCTAGAGCGATGCGTACAAAGGACAACACCTCCATTATTTACTTAGATTTCGATACTTCCCTGTAATGTTAGGAAACATCTTTTAAGATATTTGGGAAGTGTCTTTCTTTTGTGTACCATCTTTTTATGTATTAGTATTTTTGTTAGGGTATAAGAGAGACAAAAAAACCTCAGATGCAGAGATTTAGGATGGATCGTCTTGGTGAGCGACATTGGTTTCATTATCTTTACTTATATAATTAATAATATTATCAGTTAAAGTTTCTGTTTCGTATTTTATTCTTTGGTGAGAATGAATTTCATCAGACAATACAACTTATCAGTTTAGTATGGACTATGGAGTCCGTAATTCTGAGTATTCATTGGTACTTTTGGATTTCGATTTTGGTTTTTGATTTTAGTATCAATACGGTTATTCTAGAGTTTCGGTTCAGTTTTGTTCCAGCTATTTCAGTTTTGTTCTTTTTACGATGTGTACGCAGGCACCAAAATAATACTATTTTGACTGTTGTTCGGTTAGAAGTAGAAAGAAAATCACAGATTTTGTAATAAAAATCTGCCTATTTTCGGAATGAACACGTATACAATTTTGACTGATATATATGGAATGAACCAAAATAGTCAACAGTCAAGAATTTCAAGAGATTTTGGGATTCTTTCCTCAAGTAATCTTACTACCTAATCTGAGTTTTGACTCAATAAATTTTAGTTTAACTTCCGTTTTAAAAATTGGAGTTGTTGTTCAACCTTTTGCATCGTACTAAAACAAATTAAGAAAAACAGAACCCCAAAAAGATTTGAAATTGAAAACAAAGCGGGCCCAAAAATCAGGAGTAGTTCGAGCGTCCACACTAAAAGCATGTGTCCCAACAACACCAGATCCTATCCTCTCAATTTATGAAACGTCATTAAATCCTCTCAACGGTTAACCAAACCCCACACCTCACATCCTTTTCTTTCCCCTTCTCTCAACCTTTTGGTGGAAAAAACCAGAAAATGGGGTTGCATCCAATTTCCGACGCCAATGAACACAATCCCTTCGGCTCTCTCACCGCCGACGAATTCTACGCCAAACATTCCGTTAGCCACTCCTCCGCTTTCATCACCAACCCTCGCGGTCTCAAACTCTTCACTCAATGGTGGTCACCACTCCCTCCAACTAAACCAATCGGTATCATCGCTGTCGTTCATGGCTTCACCGGCGAATCCAGTTGGTTCCTTCAGCTCACATCAATCCTCTTCGCTAAATCCGGTTTCATAACCTGCGCAATTGATCACCAAGGCCATGGATTCTCCGATGGACTCATCGCTCATATCCCTGACATCAATCCCGTCGTCGATGACTGTATCTCTTTCTTCGATGACTTCCGTAGCCGTCAAACACCGTCAGATCTGCCGTGTTTTCTCTACTCTGAATCCCTAGGCGGCGCGATTGCTCTCTACATCTCGCTTCGTCAGAGAGGTGTTTGGGATGGACTTATCCTCAACGGAGCTATGTGTGGAATCAGCGATAAATTCAAACCGCCGTGGCCGTTGGAGCATTTGCTATTCGTCGTCGCGAATCTTATCCCTACTTGGCGCGTTATCCCCACTCGCGGATCTATTCCCGATGTTTCGTTCAAGGAGCCGTGGAAGAGGAAGCTTGCCATGGCTAGCCCAAGGAGGACGGTGGCGAAACCACGGGCCGCTACTGCTTATGAGCTGATTCGTGTTTGTAAGGATCTGCAGGGGAGGTTTGAGGAAGTGGAGGTTCCGCTTCTGATTGTGCACGGCGGAGGTGATGTTGTATGCGACGTAGCGTGTGTTGAGGAGCTTCATCGGAGAGCGATTAGTGAGGATAAGACGATCAAGATCTACCCTGAGTTGTGGCATCAGATGATTGGGGAATCGGAGGAGAAAGTCGATCTGGTTTACGGTGATATGCTGAGCTGGCTCAAGAGTCGAGCTGAAAGGAAGGCACGCGCCGCCGTTGATGGAGGAGCAGCTTAGAGTCCCTTTTGAGTCTTTGGGTGTTGTATTGTAGTCCAATAGGACTGTGCCATCTGGCAAGAAACTATTTATGGTTTTACTGTTTCGTAATCGTAGCACATGGTTTACAGTTAAACCAATACCTTTGGGTATCATCAATAATATAAAAAATCGTTGACAAGAAGAGAAAAAAATATTTGAAAATTAATGTTTCAGATTCTCTACCAATTTCAGAAAATTTTCAAATAATGGTCAACCATCTGATAATGTCGTTGTTTTCTCCGTCAAGGGACAAGAGCTCAAATCATAAATGGTTCAAGTTACTCTGACATAGTCGTCTAGAACAAATGTCAAATGGTTCAAGTTATGTACTAAGAACGTAAGTTAACAGGCCGTAAAATAGGCCCAATAGATTAAGATAATTGAGGCCCATTAATCCAGTAAGAACCCAAAACCACATAAACCCTGCGAAATTGGCAGGCGGCTGCTGCACTCGCCGGCGGCAGAGATGGGGAAGAAGAACAAGAGAAGTCAAGACGAGTCTGAGCTCGAATTGGAGCCAGAGCTAACGAAAATAATCGATGGAGACTCTAAAAAGAAGAAAAATAAGAATAAGAAGAAGAGAAGCCATGAAGATACGGAGATAGAACCGGAGCAAAAGATGAGTCTCGACGGAGACTCGAAGGAGGAGAAGATAAAGAAGAAGAGGAAGAACAAGAACCAAGAGGAGGAGCCAGAGCTTGTGACGGAGAAAACGAAAGTCCAAGAGGAGGAAAAGGGAAATGTAGAAGAGGGTAGAGCCACTGTTAGCATAGCCATAGCTGGTTCAATCATCCACAACACTCAATCACTTGAGCTCGCCACACGCGTAATCTCTCTTTCTCTCTATCTCTCCCTTCGTTTCTCTGTTTTTCCATTCCCAGATAATTTAAAGTCCCCTTCTTCCATTTCTAACATTTCTCAGCTCGCCGGCCAAATTGCTCGTGCAGCTACAATTTTCCGAATCGACGAGGTATGTGATTCCTCTTCTTTCAATCCATAGAGCTTGTAAAACTTGTTCCTGTTGCATCAAAACCACTCAATGTTGAAAATTAATTGTGCTAAATTCTAAAGCTTTTTTTGTTTTTGTTTAAATCAGATCGTAGTGTTCGACAATAAGAGCAGCTCAGAAATCGAATCAGCTGCTACGAATGCTTCTGATAGCAATGAAAGTGGTGCCTCCTTTCTCGTTCGTATCTTGAAGTATCTAGAGACACCACAATATTTGAGGAAATCTCTCTTCCCCAAGCAAAATGATCTTAGATATGTGGTGTGTACTTGAGTCCTTTCTCTTCAAGTTTCTCACTTGTATTCATTCTTTTTCTTTAAAAGTGTGTTGTGACCAGATTTTGTTTGATTAGGGTATGTTGCCACCTCTTGATGCTCCTCACCATCTGCGTAAGCACGAGTGGGAACAATACCGTGAAGGTAATATAATTTCCACATGCATCTAATGAGATTGCTTTAAACCCGTGACTTCGCAATTGCTGATTACATCTTTAGAGATACCATATGAAATATCAAATGTCTTTTACAAGAAGCTGGTTTGGAGAAATATGAATAAAGCTGCTACCTTTCCTTGTTTTAGAAAGCTGTGATATTGTGTTTTTTGTTTTGTTTCACCTTTGTTTTGGAAATGATAATCTTTTAGGTGTGACACTGAGTGAAAAGGCTCCAAATTCTGAGGGTACATTGGTTGATGTGGGTTTAAGCAAGGTATCGTTACTTCCTCTCAGCTTGTTATATCTCAGTTGGCCTCCATTTTACCTGTTTGTTTTACACATTTTTTGCATGAGATTGACCTTTATTCGATGCTCGTGATGCAGAGTGTTGTTGTTGATCAAGTGCTGGGTCCAGGAATTAGAGTCACGGTAGCCATGGGAACTGACCACGATTTAGGTACTGATAATCTCTATTTTCTTTCAAGTTACCATATGCATATCTGTTTTCTTTCTTTAAATTTCTATTTAGATCATTTATATACGTTTCTCTAAGCTACCTACATCTACTTGTTGAGTTAATATATTTTGAATTTGGTTCATGTAGATTTGGTACGCCAGATTGTTCCACCCTCTAAGCCAAGGGAAGAAGCAGGAATGTATTGGGGATACAAAGTACGATATGCATCACAATTAAGTTCAGTATTCAAGGAATGCCCTTTCGAGGTAATAATAATGATACTCGTCTCCACATCCTTCTACAACTTAGATCATATTTCCTGCATAACCTTATTTCCTAATACCAAAAGCAGGGTGGTTACGATTATTTGATTGGTACCTCGGAGCACGGCCTGGTAATTAGTTCATCTGAGCTGAAAATACCAACATTTAGGTGATTCTCATTTCCCCTTAACATGGTATAAGTTTGTGTCTAAACACATTATTAGCCGTTTAAATTTGGGGGACTGACTCCAATGGTTATGGCTTGAAATCATAGGCACCTATTGATTGCATTTGGTGGACTTGCTGGGCTTGAAGAAAGTATTGAAGATGATAATCAGTATAAGGTAACCTCATATTCAGCTCTTTGTCTCTCACAGTGACTAAAAAGTTCTTAAAGATCTAAAGCTGTTTTGGTCTATACTACATGTGTTTGATATGGACACTAAGCAAAAGACTTTGTTTTACAGGGGAAAAACGTTCGAGATGTGTTTAATGTATACTTGAATACTTGTCCACATCAAGGTAGCCGAACCATTCGAGCAGAGGTATTCACAAACTTTTCTTATTAGTTGTGTTTTTTCCTTTTCTTATGTTCCGGGATGATTGAGCTGAGGACATTGTGTAATAAATATGCAGGAAGCGATGTTTATATCACTTCAGTACTTCCAGGAACCCATCAGCAGGGCAGTGAGAAGACTTTAAGCTTCGATAAAAAGAGTCAAAGAAGCTATTTTGTTCTCATAGATCTGAGGTTTGTCTGAAAAAGAGTGATGTAATGTAACTGTTTTAGAATTTGGACCAAGTGTTTATTCTTGTACTATCCCAATTTTGGGTTCTTACAATTTTCCTCCATTAGTGGCAGTGTGGCACACGAAGTGTACTCAATTTTTACACTGAGTAACAAATTTAAGAGGGGTGTATTTAATCTAGTATTTTAAGTGATTTGTGTAAAGTTCACAAATTATGTGTTATTCAATCATGGATTTTTAAAATTCTAATGAAATCTAGTGGTATTGAGCTAATGATTTAAAAATCTACCTTTAAATCTACTGTTATTGAAAACAATTTGTGAATTTCATTCTTATTAATTTTGAGAGGATTTTAGAAAATTTCTTTAGATAAAAATACAGAAATTCAAATCTCATAGTTTTAGATAGAACTTTAAAAAAGTTTTACAATAAATCACATTAACTTTTCTAAAATCATTAAAATTATATAAAAAATCTTGTTAGATCCGATACACCCTCTAATAATAATATCATTGCCAAGTATTGAAACTTACGTTTGTTATATAATGGGTATGTAGTTTACTAACAATTACGTGAAGTGGGCCGTTAATTTACAATATATTTAAAATTAAGCATAAACGCCCGGCCCAAAATAGAGAAGGGTAATATAGTAAAAGCGGAAAGAAAGGGGTTAAGACCCTCCTTATCCCTAATAGACCGGTGCGCGTGAGCGACTAAATAATCGTTCGTGATATCGATTTCTCTCCCGTCTCGTTTATCTTTCGGGGCTAAAAACTCGAAAGCAACAGCGATAGAGAGATTTGGAGAAAACAAAAATAATAAAAACGGAACGGCAACAGAAAATTAAATAATCTAATTAGAAACTCCCGCCATGGTGAAGCAGCTACAAGAGCAGGAGGAGAACGATCCCGTCGAGAAGACAAAGTCTCTGATCTCTGCTCTTAACTACCTTTCTCGCGACCTTCTCTTGCCTTCTCACCTTTACGCTTCCGTTTCTTCTATTTACCATGCCTCCGTCTCCGATCTCTCTCCTTCTCCGCCTCTTCGTGTAAGCTGTTTCTTCGATTTGCATGTTAGGATTTGTGGTTGTGAATCGAATTTTCTGGCTCTGTGCTTCTTCAACTCCTTCTCTAACCAATTCCTTGGAGTTTCCTTCTCGAATTCGATGAATCCGAATTCATTGATTTTTGTGATTTTTGGATGAAGTTATATGCTTGGATTTTGCAGGGAAATAGTTATACTCCCAATAGAGGTGATTTGATGAGCGAGTTCGAAGATGCACTTTTGCAACAGCGACTAAACTATGAATCAGGCTCTCGACTAGCCGAGTTAAAGGAAACTCGGTATAAGAATCGTATCCACAACCGATTATCTCAACTTGAAGGTGATTGCTGTTTGACTATGCTGCTTGTAATTTTTTGAAAAAGCCTATGGAGCCAATTATCCTGTGAGATGAATGCTTACTCTTGTGTTTTTTTTTAAAAAAAATCAGGATTACCTTCCAATAGAGGTGAAGATTTGCAGGAAAAATGCTTACTTGAGCTTTATGGTCTTAAGGTATGTGTGACACTAGCTGATCTTTTTTATTGTCAGACATTGTTTAAAATATGATTTCCTTGACACTGACACTGTCTCGTTTGTTTATGGCAGTTACAAGAACTACAATGCAGGGTTCGGGGTGAGGTGAGTGCGGAATACTGGCTGCGTTTGAATTGTGCAGATCCGGAGAGACAACTATATGATTGGGGCATGATGCGGTTGCCTCGCCGAATGTATGGGGTTGGAGATTCTTTTGTTATGGAAGCTGATGATCAGTTCAGGAACAAGCGTGATGCCGAGGTCATTTGCTTTCTAATCCAACGCAAAATTGCTTGCTCCCAGATTTTATATTTTTACCTATAGTGATGAAGTCTTTCTTCGAATGGAAACTGATGGCGTTTTGAGATGATAGGAACATCTCATATATGCTGATACTATTTGATGATTTTTTAAACTCTTTGTTCAGAGGTTATTACGGTTAGAAGAAGAGGAGAAGAATCTGATTGAAACGACACAGAGGAAATTCTTTGCAGAAGTACTCAATGCTGTTCGTGAATTCCAGTTGCAAATTCAGGCGTCTCATAGACGGTGTAAGCAAAGAAATGATGGTGTCCAGGTATGATATCTCTGCCCTTATGTTTTTCATTGCTCATTTTTCTTGTCATTGAACCCATGATATAATTGAGTTATGTATATCCTTAAACGTCATAAATATACAAAGTCTTACAAACAGAAATTATTGCCATCTATCTAACAGGCCTGGCATGGAAAGCAAAGGCAACGTGCCACCCGAGCTGAAAAACTAAGGATCATGGCCCTTAAATCTGATGATCAAGAGGAATACATGAAACTAGCAAAGGAAAGTAAGAACGAAAAACTAACCCTTTTTCTAGAGGAGACAAACAAAATCTTTGTTAGTTTGGGGGCTGCAGTCCAGCGTCAGAAAGATGCCAAACTTTCAGAAAACACCAAATTACTGAAAGGCTCAGAATCTGACTTATCTGATGTTGATGCTCCTGAGGATGTGCTTCCTGCCCAAGATATTGAGATCATTGACTCTGACAATAATGATGATTCTAATGACTTACTAGAAGGCGAGAGGCAGTTTAACTTGGCTATCCATTCCATACAAGAGAAGGTAACTATGATTGTTTTACAAGTATTTAATATGAGTACTGTTAAGTTTGTTTAAGTCAGCTATCAATGCTTTTTTTAACAGGTGACAAAGCAGCCATCCCTTCTACAAGGTGGGGAACTAAGATCCTATCAATTAGAAGGACTTCAATGGATGGTCTCTCTATACAACAATGACTATAATGGCATTTTAGCTGATGAAATGGGTTTAGGAAAGACTATCCAAACGATTGCACTGATTGCGTATCTTCTTGAGAGTAAAGATCTTCATGGGCCTCATCTAATATTGGCTCCAAAAGCTGTGCTACCAAATTGGGAAAATGAGTTTGCATTATGGGCACCCAGGTATGTTCCAATTTATTCTCCATTAATTACATTGATATGGAGTGTATGAACGTTGCTTCATTTTTGTCCATTTGACAGCATTTCCGCTTTTCTTTACGATGGATCAAAGGAGAAAAGAACTGAAATAAGAGCAAGAATAGCAGGAGGAAAATTTAATGTGTTGATAACCCACTACGATCTTATCATGAGAGATAAAGCATTTTTGAAGAAAATTGACTGGAACTACATGATTGTTGATGAAGGACATCGTCTGAAGAACCATGAATGTGCTCTCGCAAAGACTCTAGGAACTGGGTATGTTTCTGTATGTTACTCTGGTCTTTGAGTAGACTGTATCTAGTTTCTTAAAGATGTTTAGACATGCCTTTTTACGCATTAGCTTGATGAAGTCTGAAGTGAATGGTGTTAATTAGTTGTTACTCTGATTTATCTCTTAAAGATACTGTCACAAAGGAAATTTAAAGACATTTTGCTTACACTAATTTGTCCTGGATGCAGCTACCGGATTAAGCGCAGACTTCTATTAACTGGAACTCCCATACAGAACAGTCTGCAAGAACTATGGTCGCTGCTTAATTTTCTTCTTCCTCACATCTTTAACTCAATTCATAATTTCGAAGAATGGTTTAATACTCCATTCGCAGAATGTGGTAGTGCCAGTCTTACAGATGAAGAGGAGCTGTTGATTATTAACCGTCTGCATCATGTGGGTTTATTATGCACCTTTTTTTGGTTTAGACCCTTTTTCTTTTATAGAAAATGCGTTATGCATGATACTTGATGTTAATGTCACTTTCAGGTCATAAGGCCGTTTCTACTGAGAAGGAAAAAAAGTGAGGTTGAGAAATTCCTTCCTGGAAAGACACAAGTCATACTGAAGTGTGATATGTCGGCTTGGCAAAAATTGTATTACAAACAAGTTACAGACGTAGGCAGGGTCGGTCTTCATTCTGGTTTGTAGCTAAACTTGAACTTCCATTCTCTCCAAAATGCTTTCATCTTTCGGTAAAGAACATAAGTCAGGAAGTTAAATTGCTAATGGAGTCCTTATGTGCAGGCAATGGGAAATCAAAGAGTCTGCAGAATCTGACAATGCAATTAAGAAAGTGTTGTAACCATCCGTACCTATTCGTTGGAGCAGATTATAACATGTGTAAGAAGCCTGAGATTGTGAGAGCTTCAGGAAAATTCGAGTTACTTGATCGCCTCCTTCCAAAACTGAAGAAAGCTGGACATAGAATTCTGCTCTTTTCTCAAATGACTCGTCTCATTGACCTTCTCGAAATTTACTTGTCACTCAATGACTACATGTACCTCAGACTTGACGGTAGCACAAAGACAGACCAAAGAGGGATTTTACTGAAGCAATTCAACGAACCGGACTCTCCCTACTTTATGTTTCTTCTGAGCACACGTGCTGGTGGTCTTGGTTTGAACTTACAAACTGCAGACACTATAATTATATTTGACAGTGATTGGAATCCACAAATGGACCAGCAAGCAGAGGATCGTGCTCATCGGATAGGGCAGAAAAAGGAAGTGAGAGTTTTTGTTTTGGTTAGCATTGGATCCATTGAAGAAGTAATATTGGAGCGTGCAAAGCAAAAGATGGGCATCGATGCGAAAGTCATACAAGCAGGGCTCTTCAACACAACTTCTACTGGTAAAAAGTCTTCATATATATATATTCTTATCAACTAAAAACATGATTTGGAGACTACATGCTAATCTCTTTGAATCATCAACAGCTCAAGACAGGAGAGAGATGCTGGAAGAGATCATGAGCAAAGGAACAAGCTCACTGGGAGAAGATGTGCCAAGTGAGAGAGAGATTAACCGGCTCGCAGCTCGAACTGAGGAAGAGTTTTGGATGTTTGAACAAATGGACGAGGAAAGACGTAAAAAGGAGAACTACAAGACACGTCTCATGGAAGAGAAGGAAGTTCCCGAGTGGGCTTACACTTCAGAGACTCAAGAAGACAAGACTAACGCGAAAAACCATTTTGGTAGCCTCACGGGTAAACGGAAACGAAAAGAAGCAGTGTATAGCGACTCTTTAAGCGATTTGCAGTGGATGAAAGCGATGGAGAGTGAAGACGAAGATGCTTCCAAAGTCTCTCAGAAACGAAAGAGAACGGACACAAAGACAAGAATGAGTAATGGGTCAAAGGCAGAGGCTGTGTTGAGTGAAAGCGATGAGGAAAAAGAAGAAGAAGAAGAAGAAAGGAAGGAGGAGAGTGGGAAAGAGAGTGAAGAAGAAAATGAGAAGCCATTACATAGTTGGAAAACTAATAAGAAGAAACGGTCAAGATACCCTGTTATGACTTCTTCACCTAATTCTAGAGGTAAAGGTAGCTCAAAAGGAAGTAAACGAAACTGAGAATAAGGTTTCTACAAGTATTAGGCATTTGAGTTGGTCTACAAGTATTAAGCATCGAGCCATTTTCTCATAAATTTGTCTGTTTTTTTTATAATTCAAACCTTGTGAAAAATATATCTTTTTAGAATTCAGAGCTTAAAAAGATGAGAGGGGGAAATTGGAAAAAAAATATAGATATCGACCGTTGAATTTAATAGGGTGGTTATTAGTTCCTATTTTACAAGGAATTTTGATGATTTTAATAAAATTATAGAAAGTAAACAAATGAAATATTTTAAACTATTGCTTGCTAGAGGTTTTTTTAAAATCTTTTAGATTGGTTTTTCATAATCTTGTAGTTTTCCAACCAATCTCTCTATTTTGATGATATTTTTCATGACTTTATTTTGTAAAGAAAAATGTAAAAAAAAAACTATAAACTAATAACATAATAATTTAATTCATTAACAATCATAGATTCTTTTGTTTTAATTGAATAACACAAAACTTTTATTGACTATATAAAGTAGGAATCCAACAATTCCAGATTTATGAAGATTTTATACTACTATTTACAAATTTTAAACTAATAACACCAAACTTTAACATATTTTTAAAAAATCTTGATTAAATAACAACAGATTCTACATAACATTTTAAGTCACTAAAATTCTATTTAAATCACAAATACATAACACCCCCTAAGTTTTGTTTTTGGTAATTTGGCCTGATTTCTCAAGAATCAAGTCATTTGTTTTTCTTTCAAGTTACAAATGGACATCAAATCTTTTCTACCATCATCACAGCAACCTTTGCAAGTTTAGTTTTACAATACTTGGATCAAATACCCTAATATACTAGTATTGGTGATTTTGCAAATAGAATGACTGTTTAGATTGCCCTCAACATATATAACAAGAATTGTTTTGATCAACATGAACATGAATCTGGAAAAAGATAACTGATCTATAATTACCGGTGAAACAAAAGGAAATTTGATCCATTAAATCGGGAAATAGCATTAGGTATCTAAATTTATAATACGTTGGCAAAATAGGATAAATAGATGAAAGAGTACTCCACCAAAAAGAATTATGCTCATAGGGAGGAGAAGAGGATCAAGAAGATGACCACCACCATGAAAATAATGTCTTTTGCTATGCTACTTGTTCTTTTGTTCTCTATTGGTTAGTCTCTCACCATAAATTTTGATATTTTTGGGGATACAAAGATGTATTATATAAAAAGTTTTTGTTTGATCTTTACGTGAATCTTAAAGATGAAAAATTGTTGTTTGCATGTTATAGATGTCGTTGAAGGATCCGGAAGTTCGTTGTGCTGTAACACACATGCGAAATTTGGAGCTTGCAACACATACCAAGACAGAAAGAGATGCAACAAATGGTGTCTTGATGGATGTGATAATAAGAAAGGCGGTTTTTGCAAACGTTTTGCTGGTGGAGCAAAAAAATGCCATTGTTACTGTTAAAAAAAATATGTTTTTATGCTTGCGTTTGCAATCCTCGATTGCTTATTCTAACTAGTATTAAACTCAAAATCTTGTCTTCACTGTTGATTATATCTTTAGTATGTGAAATGGTCACTCCTGAAAACTTCTTTCACGTTAGTTTAAACTTTTCAAGTTAACAAAATTTGTTTAAAATCGTATCTAAACCAAAACGGTACCAAACCAAATAGAATATAAAATTGTTTTGCTCATAGGTATGACCTCAGAATAGCGATACAATCGTGTTTAAACAAAAAGGACCAATAAGCTATCGGCAAAAATAAAACTAACACCAATGTCTCAAATATGTTTTGGTCTTTGTAGCAGCAGCTAGAGTAATAATACTGGTACAAAACAAACAAAAACATTGAAAAGTACCAACATCACAGACTTAATCTTCCTGATTAACTTCAAGGTTCTTCAGCTTCGATTCCAGCTCACCATTCCCATTACCTTCGTTCTCTTCATCTTCTTCGTCTTCCTCATCATCATCATCTTCTTCTCCATCAGGATCATTCTCATCCAAAGCTCCAAGTAACTCTGGGGATTTCTTGAATATCTCTTTCAATTCTTCAATGCCTTCTTCTGATATGATGTTCCCGTCAATGTTCAACAGCTTGAAAGCTTCTTTCTTCACAACAACATGAGCCAAGGCTCGTGCTCCGGCTCTTCTTATGTAGTTGGTGCTCATATCGATGTATTGCAGTTTTGAGTGACCCTCTTCTATACAATTTGCAATCTGGACACATCCCTCATCTTTCAGCTCATTCTCAGACAAATTCAACTTGTTCAGATCTTGTTTTGCTGCAACACAGGCTGCGATAGCTGAAGCAGCTTCAACTGTTATGTCATTTCCTGCCATCTCTAGAACTTCAATGGGCGAAGCAGACTCCTTTAGAGCGTTTACTATGGCTATGGCACCTTCATCCTCTAGATTTAGATAACTCAAGTAAAGCTCAGTCATGTGTTTGAAGCTTGAAAGAGTTTTGCTCAAAGAAACTCCGGCTTCTGTGCCAAACATATTATCCCGCAGATCAAGTTTCTCCATATGAGTACAATGCTCAAGTGCTTCTGACAAGGCGATTCCCCCTTTTGAGCCGACTCTTGTGGAAGAACAACGGAAATTCTCCAGCAGTGGGGAACGCTTGACAACCTCTGCAATAGCGAGTGCCCCTTCATCTCCCGTCATGTTATTATGAAAATGAAGGACCCTCAAATTCTCTGTTGAAGGAATCAACTCGGAGACCGCTTGCGCAGCTTCCTTAGAGATACCATCATTCATCAAATACAGCTCTTCCAAAGAGCTCAGAGATTTTAAGAGTGCCCCAAACGCTCTAACACCCTTCTCACCCAATGCATTATCTGATAAGTTGAGAGACGAGAGAATACTACCTTGCAGTGCGTCAGAAAATATATTCATAACCTCAAGAGCTTCAAGCTCAGGTCGTCCAGCAACAAAGTCAGACAAGTCAACTTCCTTAAGCTGATCTTTCAAAGACGCCAAGATAGGCTCAGCGACACGAGCAGCTCCCAAGCCAAAACTCCTATTACTAAAGCATATCTTAGTGTAGGCATTGCCAGGTTCCTTCAAAGGTTTGAGAAGCTCCTCAGCTTCCTCAGCCTCAATGAAAGCCCGTTTACCTTTAGAAATATCGAAAAAAGTTTCGCGGGGAGACACAGAATCCTCAGAAATCAATTCTCTTGCCGCAACTTTAGCAACAGGTCCTTTCTTGAGAACTTCTAAGATAAGCTTACTGCATTCTTTGGCATAAAGCTGTACAGCTGAACCACCATCACCATCAGGCTCCCTCTCAAACTGTTGGTTAGCAGTGGAAAAAGCAATATCTTCGATCCTCTTAGCGTTCTCCGTAGCCTGGTCTTTGGTTAAGCTACCGTACTTCTCAGTGAAAATAGTCTTGGAAGAAAAATTGTTGGTTATACGCTCAATGAGAGCTTTTCTTGTAGGTAAACTCGGTGGCCAGAGTTTAATCGAAAATGCATGAGGTCGAGAATCAAGTATATCAGCCATTATCGCAAATCCAGAGTTTTAATATCACTGCAAAAACATACACACAAAAGTTAGAAATAATCAGAGGAGGCTCTATCGTAATCACTAATCACTTAGGAGGATTAACATTGAGCCCAAAGGAATAACTAATTGATAAATCAGAAAATGCTGTGACTAAATCAATAACAGAGATTAAGGAGAGTAATCTCGTAAAGATCGGAGATCCTATAAGTGGATAGTTTCGAGAAGAAGCATTAAATCACCAACTACGAGGAAGGAACATCGGTGCTTAATCACAGGGTAAAATCGGATCAGACAAATAATTATCCGTTTGCGATGAGAATAAACGGAAATGAAAAGCGTACCGGACCGATGAAGATTGTCTGAATCTCGGAGCTCTGAGACTCTCTCTGGCTGCAAAATCGAGTGTGTTTTTAGGGTTTCTCCTTCACCGGAGCTCTTTAAAACTCCCTCCTACGTTCGTTGAACCAAAAGTCTCTATAGACTAATTTAAAAAAAAAAAAAAA